>JACCDN010098580.1_pt1 | contig 89766 bp, 81 predicted proteins | sample 7441691 | NCBI WGS metagenome assembly JACCDN01 (sample SAMN15323439, study PRJNA562643) | freshwater metagenome | isolation source: river surface water | place: USA:Blue River Watershed | collected 2017-08-16 | reverse complement strand
CGGTGGTTGCTCTAACCTGGCCAATCGCTCTGATTATCAATCATGTGAGCCTGTTTGTCAGTGACGGTGTCTGGTACACGGGTTATCTTCTTGATTACCCGATTTTCGTTGCAACCGATTTGCTACTGCCACTGTTTTTAATCTCGGTGTGGCTTGAACTCAAGGCCAGGCACACTGATCGTTCGATTCATGGGGCTCACGTAGCGAAATAGCGCTCACCATTAAGCGTTTGTGCCCCGGTCGAATTGACCGGGGCACAAACTTAATCACTTTTACTCGTTGATTTCAGAAACATCGCCAAGTTCTCCGCCTTGGGCTTCAACTTCTTTGCGAATCTCATCCATGTCTAATCCTTCAACTGCTGCAATCAACTCTTCAAGCGCAGCACCAGGGAGTGCACCAGGTCGGTTATAAAGCAGAATTCCGTCACGAAAAACCATCAGGGTTGGAATAGAGCTGATGCCCGCTTCGCCTGCCAGCTGCTTCTCGGCTTCGGTGTCAACTTTTCCGAAGGTGATTTCTGGGTGCTTGGTCGAAGCCTCTTCAAATATTGGAGCGAACTGGCGACAAGGGCCGCACCATTCTGCCCAAAAATCAACGATGGTGATGCCCTCTTTCACCACTGTGTCACCAAAGGTTGAAGCGCCAAGTTCGATAGTTGCCATGGTTGTAACTTTCTATTTCATTCCCAAGCCGTGAATGGCGTGGGGCTCTATTGCTGCGATCTCTTGCATGCTCAACTTTGGTGAACTCAAAGTTGCAACGTTTTGTTCCAGCTGGGCAACGCTACTCACGCCAATTAGGGCAGAAGTGACCGTGGGCTGGCGCAACACCCAGCTCAAGGCGAGTTGGCTAAGGGACTGGCCGCGGTCCTTGGCAATTTGATTTAGGGCATTTGCATGAAGGAGGTATTCATCCGTGACATTTGATGGCTGCAAAAAGTGCTGCTTCGATGCGCGTGAGCCTTTAGGGATTTTGCCATTGAGGTATCTATCGGTCAGCAGCCCCTGGGCGAGAGGCGAGAACACGATTGAACCAATGCCCTCGATGCCTAGGGTGTCAAAAAGTGACTGCTCGGCAGTGCGATCAAACATCGAATAACGAGGCTGGTGAATCAGAAGCGGCACACCCTTGCTTTCAAGGATGGCCTTGGCTTCGCGGGTTTGTTGAGCGTCATAAGAAGAGATTCCGGCATAAAGCGCCTTGCCCGAATGAACCGCATGTGCAAGTGCACCCATGGTTTCTTCTAGGGGAGTGTTTGGGTCGAAACGGTGCGAATAAAAGATGTCGACATAATCAAGGCCCATTCGCTTTAGGCTCTGGTCGAGAGACGCGAGCAGGTATTTGCGTGAACCCCATTCGCCGTATGGGCCTGCCCACATGTCATAACCGGCCTTGGTCGAAATAATTAATTCGTCGCGGTAGGGCTTGAAGTCGCGTTCCATGTGAACGCCAAAATTCTCTTCGGCTGAGCCTGGCTTCGGTCCATAGTTATTAGCTAGGTCAAAGTGAGTGATGCCCAAATCGAAGGCACGACGCAAAATTGCTCGCTGGTTCGACATCGAATCATTAGTACCAAAGTTGTGCCAGAGACCTAGTGAAAGTTCGGGCAGTTTTAGCCCGCTTTTGCCACAGCGGCGATAAGGCATTGATTCATATCGATTAGTGGCTGCTTGATAGCTCATGTCTAAAGCCTAGGCTAGGAACATGACTAGTTTTTATCTCGGTGGCGGTTGTTTTTGGTGTCTCGACAGTGCTTACATGCAGGTTGCCGGCGTTTCTGACGTGGTAGTCGGCTACATGGGTGGCCAAAGTGAGAATCCGGGATACGAAGCTGTATGCTCGGGCACTACCGGGCATGTAGAAATTGCAAAGGTCATTTTTGACGAGGCAATAATTTCGCCAGAGGTGATACTGGACATGTTTTTCACCATGCACGACCCAACTCAGTTAAACAGGCAGGGCAACGACATTGGCACGCAGTATCGTTCGGTGATGTTTTACCAGGATGAAAGCCAGAAGACGCAATTTGAAGCTGCACTCGAGCGTGCGAAGTTGAATTGGGGAAGCGGCGTCGTGACTGCAATTGAGCCCGCTTCGAAATTCTGGATCGGCGAGGATTACCACCAAGATTTCTTCGCTAAAAACCCCTTCCAGGGATACTGCAACGCGGTGGTTGCACCAAAAATGGCCAAGATTCGGGCCGCATTCACAAGCTATTTGAAAGCTTAGTTCTCCACAGTTTTCAAGATTCACGGATGTCGTTGCCGACAGGTGGGCAAACTCGACTCAGAACCGAAAGCAGAAGTTTTCGGTGAAATCGAGAAAGGCATCAAATGTCAGAAACTCTTTCAGTAGCGGGATTAGTAGCAACCACACCTCGCCACTTGGTCACCCAGGATGGTCTGCCAATCACTTCGTTTCGACTTGCATCATCTAGTCGAAGATTTGATCGTGCACAAAACAAATGGATTGATGGCGAAACAAATTGGTTTACCATCACAAGTTTTCGTCAATTAGCGATCAATTCGGCCGGTTCAGTAAATAAAGGTGACCGGGTATCAGTAACTGGCAAGTTGCGTGTTCGCGACTGGGACAACGGTGAACGAGCTGGCACCTCGGTTGAAATAGAAGCTGATTCGATGGGCCACGATCTTGCTTGGGGTAGCTCTGTGTTCACGCGCACCGTTTTGGTTCGAGAAACCGAGCCAGCTGAGGCTGACTCAGATTTCGAAGACGAGCTTGATTCAGCCGAAGTTGTTGCCGCGGCACCAGCATTAAAAACTAAGGCAAAGTAATAAGCCGCTAGACCGCTGGGTCAAGTAGCGACCCCCTCAACCCTTGGCCCAGCACTCAACCCTCCCACCCCTCGGGAGGTACCGGCGCCCTTCAAATCTAGGCATGCAATACAGGCTCATCAGAAGCCATTACTGGTCGGGTAAACTTATACCCAAGCAAGCCCAAGATTTGGAGGGCGCCATTTTCATAAGGCGCCCGCGAGAGCTGCGAACTTATCGAAAGAGACCATTCACATGGCTGAATTCATCTATCAGATGATCAAAGCGCGCAAAGCGCACGGCGACAAAGTAATTCTCGACGACGTCACTCTGGCTTTCTTGCCAGGCGCAAAGATCGGTGTCGTAGGCCCAAACGGTGCTGGTAAATCTACAGTTCTAAAAATCATGGCTGGGCTCGACACCCCAAGCAATGGTGAAGCCCGACTTAGCCCAGAGCACACTGTCGGCATCCTCATGCAGGAGCCACCGCTAGACGAGAGTCTTACAGTGCTTGGCAACGTTGAGCTTGCTGTTAAAGAGACCAAGCAAAAGCTAGACCGTTTCAACGAAATTTCAGCTTTGATGGCAGAGCCTGATGCAGATTTCGATGCTCTGCTAGAAGAGATGGGTGTGCTTCAAGAGCAAATCGATCACCTCGATGCCTGGGACTTAGACTCTCAGCTCGAACAGGCCATGGACGCACTTCGTTGCCCGCCGGGTGACACCCTGGTTACCAACCTTTCTGGTGGTGAGCGTCGTCGAGTTGCTCTCTGCAAGTTGTTGCTCGAGAAGCCAGATTTACTGCTGCTTGATGAGCCAACTAACCACCTTGACGCTGAATCTGTGCTTTGGCTAGAGCAGCACTTGGCTAAGTATCCTGGTGCAGTTCTTGCCGTAACCCACGACCGTTACTTTCTAGACAATGTCGCCGAGTGGATTCTCGAGCTAGACCGCGGCCGAGCCTACCCTTATGAGGGCAACTACTCGACCTATCTTGAGAAGAAGCGCGAACGTCTCGAAGTTCAGGGTAAAAAAGACGCCAAGCTTGCGAAGCGCCTTTCTGAAGAACTCGACTGGGTTCGCTCTTCTCCAAAGGCACGTCAGACCAAGTCAAAGGCGCGTTTGGCTAAATATGAAGAGATGGCTGCCGAGGCTGACCGCACCAGAAAGCTCGACTTTGAAGAGATCCAAATTCCAATGGGTCCTCGTCTTGGCGACATCGTGATCGAAGCGAAAAACCTACAGAAGGGCTTCGACGGACGTTCCCTCATCAATGGGCTTTCATTTAGCCTTCCTCGCAACGGCATCGTTGGTGTTATTGGTCCAAACGGTGTTGGTAAGTCAACCTTGTTCAAGACCATCGTTGGCCTCGAGAAACTTGATGGCGGCGACCTGAAGGTCGGCGAGACCGTAAAGATCTCATATGTCGACCAGTCTCGTGGTGGCATCGACCCAGAGAAGTCGCTGTGGGAGGTTGTTTCAGGTGGTCTCGACTACATTCAGGTCGGTAACCAAGAAATGCCTTCACGTGCCTATGTGGCAGCGTTTGGTTTCAAGGGCCCAGACCAGCAGAAACCTGCGGGCGTTCTATCTGGTGGTGAGCGCAACCGACTCAACCTGGCCCTGACCCTAAAAGAAGGTGGCAACCTGTTGCTACTTGACGAACCTACAAACGACTTGGATGTTGAAACCCTTGGTTCACTTGAGAATGCACTTCTCCAGTTCCCTGGTTGTGCTGTGGTCATCACTCACGACCGTTGGTTCCTAGACCGAGTGGCATCACACATTCTTGCCTATGAGGGTAACGACGACAATCCTGACCAGTGGTACTGGTTCGAAGGAAACTTCGAGGCCTACGAAGAGAACAAGATTGCACGTTTGGGCGCCGACGCGGCAAAGCCGCATCGTTCTACCTATCGTCGACTAACTCGCGACTAACTCGCGAAAAAGAGTCCAAAAGAAAATCCCCCTGCTTATGGCAGGGGGATTTTTTGTAGGTTATTCGCTTTTCAGTTCCGGAACTCTAACCATTCCCTCTTGGGCAACAGTTGCGAGAAGAATGCCATCCCGGCTGAATATTCGACCAAGCGCCAAACCTCTACCGCCCTGCGCACTTGGTGACTCTTGAACGTAGAGCATCCATTCATCTACCCGCGCCTGCCGATGAAACCACATGGCATGGTCAAGGCTCGCTGACTTAAGCCCCGGATGCGCCCAGGCGATTGAGTGTGCTCGATAGATGCTTTCGAGAATTGAATAGTCGCTGGCATAAGCCAAAGCGGCCGTGTGTAGGGCATCGTCAGCCTCAAGGTCTCCCAAAGCTTTGAGCCAAACCGCCTGATGCGCCACCGGCTTGCCCTCAACTTTGAAATAAATCGGTGAACCTACATGGCGCATGTCGAAAGGCCTTGCCTTCGCCCAGTATTGAGCGACCGGGTGTGGGTTATCTCCGATAAGCTCTGCAGCACTCGGAAGCGTTTCAGGAGCTGGAATGTCCTTCGGAAATTCATCCTGGTGATTTAGGCCGGGGTCTTCATCTTGAAAAGACGCGATCATCGAGAAGATTGGTTCGCCCTTTTGATAAGCCTGCACTCTTCGGGTGCTAAACGAACGCCCGTCTCGCAATCGGTCTACCGAGAATGTTATTGGCAGGTTGATGTCGCCCGGGCGCAGAAAGTATCCGTGGAGAGAATGAACTGGTCGACCCTCAACTGTTCGGGTCGCTGCAACCAGACTCTGTGCAAGTACCTGCCCGCCAAATACTCGGCCATGGGGCATCCATTGGCTCGGACCGGTGAAGATGTCTTCTTTGGTTTGAGCGCCATTGGCATCACTCAAATCGAGAGTTGCAATCATCTCGGCTAGCGGATTGTCTGGAATCAAAGCGTTCAAGACTTTCATCTCCTCTTGTAGGCAACTTAGGCCTACACAAGTTAGTTTAGACAGGACATGATTAACCCGTTTTTCCTTGCTGATGAGCAGACCGCAGCTGACCTTCAATCATTTTTGACTCGCGCCAAGCGACTTGACCCTGAGGGTTTGGTACGTTTGCGTGCCTTCGGTTCGGTCTTGGCCGCTTATGTCGCTCCAATCTTTGCCGGTAGCCTCATGGATGGTGGCCCGACTGTGCTTGGCCTACGCACTTGTGAACTCGATCGTCCAGCTGAAATCGACGTTTTGGTGCCAATCTCTGCTGTTTTGGAACGGCTGGCTCGACTTCTCGCAGATTCTGAAACCAAAGATTTCAAGATTCAGCTTGTCGATACTCAGCGGGCTCCATGGGCTGGCATCTCACCTCCTCGCCAAGGGTGGCAGGCAGCGGGAACAATCAATGAAACTCGACTTACTCAAATCGCTAGAGACGGAATTGCCGAAGTAGCTGCTTCGTTACCTGAATCAGTCGGCGGCCCAATCGCCGCCCGCATCCGTGGTGAAATTTGGGGTCGAGGCATCGACCTTGAAACAAAAGTGCCGACCGGTGCAGCTTTTGCGGCCGCTGGTCTTGGTTTTCTTACCGAAAACGAAGAGGTTGGCCTCTATGAGGCTGAGGGTTGGGTAAGACTCAGTAGCGCCCACGGGCACGTTTTGGCAAAAGCGGCCACTAAGTTTTAAAAACTAGTCCTCAAAGGTGTTCAACATCGAGGTTGCAGCTCGATCAAAGTATGCCCACATCTCGGCTTTTTGAAGCGGCGGCAACGACAGAGAATCTACAGCTGCTTCCATGCACTTCAGCCAGCGCTGGCGAGCATCCTGGTTAATTTTGTAAGGGTTGTGTCGCATTCGAAGGCGTGGGTGCCCGCGTTCTTCTTGATAAGTGGTTGGCCCACCCCAGTACTGTTCCAGAAACAGCTGTAAGCGACGGGTTGCTCCAGCTAAATCTTCAGCAGGATACATTGGCTTCAAAACCTCGTCGGCAGCAATGCCTTCATAAAACTTCTTGGCGAGTTTCTCGAAGGTTGCACTTCCGCCAACCAACTCGAAGAAATTGCCTCCAACATCTTGGCCGTCTAAGCCACGGATGCGAACGGGCTCAATCTTCGCGGCCTCTTCGAAACCGTTTGCCACTATTTGACTACCTTGCCGGCAACTTCGACATAAATTGCCTGGGAACCATTGGCCAATTCAATGCCAGCAGAGTCAAGGGCCTTTTTAATAGTTGCTCGCAGAGCGCGTGCGGTCGAGTCTTGTTTGGTTGGCAATACCTGCTGGGCTAATCGAATCACAATCTGCTCGCCACTTAGTGCCTCAATGCCCCAAACCTCAGGCGCCCCAATCAAATCTGAAGCGAATTCCTTGCTCTTGGCTAGTTTTGCTGCAGCATCGCCAATTGCCTTGGTTGCCTTGTCGACATCAGCTTTATAGTCGAGCGGAATATCCAGAACCACTCGTGACCATCCCTGTGAAGAATTGCCAACGCGAATAATCTCGCCGTTGCGCACATACCAAAGGGTTCCGGCTGAGTCTCGAACCTGAGTAACACGAAGACCGACGCTCTCAACCACGCCGGTCGCCTGGCCGAGATCTACCGAATCACCGACACCGTATTGGTCTTCAAAAACAATAAACAAACCTGAAATTAGGTCTCGAACCAGGCTTTGGGCACCAAAACCAAGCGCTGCACCCAGAATTCCGGCTCCAGCCACCAAGGCGCCGACCGCAACACCCAGCTCACCCAACACCATGGTGATGCCGATGATGTAGATGCTCCAGATGATGAAATTACTGAGCACTGACCCCATTGTGTGGGCACGTTGAATAACCCGTGCCTGATCAAGGGGAGAGGCGGCGGCGCTGGCAACCTTAGAGCCGCCGAACTTTCGTGCTCCGCTGATTACACCTTTCACTACGCGTTTCACCGATAGCAAGAGCAGAATTCGCAAGACCAGGGCGCCGACAATGATGAGCAAAATTCGAATCAAAGTGCTCCAGTCACGCCAAAAACTGTCGAACCAGTCAAACGCTCCAGCCAAGAATTCCATGATTAGTTCTTTCTGTCTCTTGCCTGGGCTGCCAAGGCTCGCTCAACATTTGAAAGGCCTTCGACCAGGATTCGGCGTAGTGCTGGAATCTCAGCAATTTCTGGGGTGGCAATAGCTGCTCGGGTCTTTTCGGCCAATTCTTCGTTGGCGAGGTGCGCCGGGTAAAGATTTTCGACCAAGTACTCGGCGATTTTGAATGTGTAGCTGTTCCAGATTCGAACCACGTTTGCAAAATAGGTGTCGACAAATGGCTCGAGCAACTCAGCACGCGGAACGCGAACAAATCCCAAACTGGCCGAATCAACCAATGCATTTGAAAGCTCGGATGTTTCGGTCAACAGGTGCCAAGCCGCTTTTTTATCCTCGATCGTTGGTAGTGCAGCACGAACCCCTGCGGCGGCTTTTTGGCCGTTAGCGGTGTTATCGCGCTCCAATTCAGCATCAATTTGGGCAGAATTTGCTCTTCCGCCCACCACTAAGCCACCAAGCAAGTCCCAGCGCAAATCGGCGTCAATTTTCAATCCAGCAAGTTGCTCTACGCCATCCATGATTGCCTGAAGTGCGTCTAGTTGCTCTTCGCCGCGTGCAAATTGCGCAAAGAACTTAGTGAATTGCAATTGCGCGTCAGAACCTTCAGCGGCATTGCGAGCCAAGGTTAGAAGCCCAGCGCCAACTGACTTGACTGTTTCTGCTCTGGCTTCTTCAGCGACATACAGATTAGCTGCCGTGAGTAGCTGACGAAGAAGCGTCAACATGGTGGTTGATTCGGTTTCGCTTCCAATGTTGTTCAGCACCAGCTGAATGAACTCGCGTGGGCTGGCTTCAGCATCGCGAGTTGCATCCCAAGCGGCACCCCAAATGAGTGTTCGCGCCAAAGCATCGTCAAATTTGCTCAGGTTATCGATGGCAAACTTCCATGACTGCTGGTCTAGTCGAATTTTGGTATAAGCCAGATCGTCGTCGTTGAGCAGAACGAGGTCAGGGCGCTCAAGCCCAACCAAGGCGTCTACTTCGGTTAGTGCACCATCAACGTCAAGCTCTAGTCGATGAACGCGGCTCAGCTTTGAATCGACCAAGTTGTAGAAACCAATTGCCATGCGGTGTGGGCGAAGTGTCGGGTGTGCGGCAATTGCTGTTTGCTCGATGGCAAAAGAAGTGATAATTCCCTGATCATTAGCTTCAATACGAGGGCGCAGAGTGTTTACGCCAGCGGTTTCAAGCCAAAGTTTTGACCAACTGCGCAACTCTCGTCCTGATTGTTCTTCAAGTTCAACCAACAAGTCATTTAGTTCGGTGTTACCGAAAGCGTGCTTCTTGAAATAGCTGGCAACGCCGGCCATGAACTTTTCTTGACCAACCCAGGCAACCAACTGCTTCAAGACAGATGCGCCCTTGGCGTAGGTAATTCCGTCAAAGTTCACCTGAACATCAGCTAGGTCATTGATGTCAGCAACAATTGGGTGGGTTGACGGCAGCTGGTCTTGGCGATAAGCCCAAGATTTCTCGAGAGCAGCAAAAGTAACCCAGGCGCCATGCCATTCAGTGGCTTCGGCAGTGGCCAAAGTTGAGGCATATTCTGCAAATGACTCGTTCAACCACAGGTCATTCCACCAATTCATGGTCACTAAATCGCCAAACCACATGTGTGCCAATTCGTGAAGAATTGTCACCACACGACGCTCACGAATGGCATCGGTGACCTGACCCCTAAAGACATACATCTCGGTGAATGTCACTGCACCGGCGTTCTCCATGGCGCCAGCATTAAATTCTGGAACGAACAACTGGTCATACTTGTCGAACGGGTAAGGCTGGTCGAACTGAGATTCAAAGAAAGCAAAGCCCTGTCGAGTTTTTTCGAACACATAGTCAGCATCAAGGTGTTCAGCAAGTGAAGAACGACAGAAGACACCTAGCGGAATGACCCTTCCATCGGTGCTAGTGAGTTCGCTTCGAACCTCAGTGTATGGGCCTGCTATAAGAGCCGTGATGTAACTAGAAATTTTTGGAGTTGGTGCAAAAGTCCACTTAGCCTTGCCCTCTGATACAACATCGACACTGCTTGCCGCTTGGTTAGAAACGACTTTCCAGTTCTTGGGTGCGATCACACTGAAGTGAAAATTAGCCTTGAGGTTTGGCTGCTCAAATACCGAGTAGACGCGGCGTGAATCAGGAACCTCAAATTGGCTGTAAAGGTAAACCTCGTTATCAACCGGGTCGACAAATCGGTGCAGTCCTTCGCCGGTGTTCATGTAGTTCGCGTCAGCTACAACTAGCAGTTCGTTTTCAAGCGCTAGGTCGTCAAGTTGAATTCGAACGCCATCTGAAACCACCGATGGGTCAAGTTCGCGGCCGTTCAAGGTGACGCTGTGCACTCGGTTGGTGATAGCGTCAATAAATGTGCTTGAGCCGGCAGATTTGGCACTGAAAAATACTCGGGTGCTAGATCTGAAAGTCGTTTCAGAGCTGGTCAGGTCAAGCTCAATCTCGTAGCGATCAACCTCAAGCAACTCTGCACGCTGTTGGGCTTCAAGACGGGTGAGGTTTTCTCCAGGCATAATCTGCTCTCTGATTGTTTCTAGTTGATTAATAAAGCCTAATCGCTCGAAAGTCGGTGGGATAATTGGCAGATGGGTGGACTATTTACAGCAATTGCAAGTACTGCAGATCAGTCCCTAACCCTGTTCGAGATTGGCCTAACCCTTTTGGTGCTGGGTATTTTGGCGTTCGGCGCGGTCAAAATCAAGATCTCGGTTGTTCCCTTCTACCTCATTACCGGTCTGGCCTTGGGGCAGGGCAGCATCGTTCCGCTAACACTTAGCGAAGACTTTCTTAATACCGGTGCTCAAATCGGAGCAATTCTTTTGCTTCTAATGCTTGGGCTTGAATACTCGGGTGCTGAGCTGGCCGAGGCCTTTACTGCGAAAAAGTCTGTTGGTGCAGTTGATTTCTTTTCAAATGCCGTGCCTGGTGCCTTGATTGCTCTAATCCTCGGATGGGGCTGGATCGGCGCACTCGTTCTAGGTGGCATCACCTACGTGTCATCTTCAGGTATTGCAGCGCAGATGATGAAAGAAACCGGTTGGCAGCGTTCACTGCTATCGAAGCGCGTTGCCAGTGTGCTGGTAGCTGAAGACTTATCTTTGGCACCGTATTTGCCGCTACTCACCTCCATTCTTGCTGGTCTCGGTGCTATCGCGGGTTTCCTGTCAGTCGCTGTTGCGTTGCTAATGACTGGTCTAGCTTTGGTGTTCAGCTTCAAAGGTCAGAGAGCTGTTTCAAGAGTTCTAAATAAAGACGCACCAGGTGGTTTGTTGTTGACGGTTTTCGGTGCTGCCTTGGTAGCCGCTGGCCTTGCCGAATTGGTTGGTTTTTCAAGCGCAGTTGCTGCCTTCTTAGTCGGCCTCGTGCTTACCGGTGAAGTTGCACATGCCGCCCGTTTGCGACTTTCGCCACTTCGCGATCTTTTCGCAGCGATCTTCTTCTTGTTCTTCGGTCTAAGCATTCAGGTCACTGAAGTCATAGCCGTGTTGCCACTTGCACTATTGCTGGCCGTGGTCGGAATTGCCGGAAAGATGTTCACCGGCTGGTGGGTTGCTCGCGACATGACCGACGACATGAGCTGGAAGCGTGCCGGTGCATTCCTTATTCCCAGGGGTGAATTCTCGATCGTTATCGCGGCTCTAGCTGCTGGCTCGGTCACTTTTGGTGGGCAGATTCAAGCCCTCACCTGGACCTACGTTCTCATCACATCGCTTACTGCCTCAATTGCCCTTCGCTTCTTTAGAAGCAAGTTCGAGCGCTAGTTATCATTGACTCAACAGTTTTTAGAGAGAAGACCAATGCGCATTCACATCGCCACTGACCATGCCGGCCTTGAATTGAGCCACTTTCTTATTCGTGAATTGACCAAGCTCGGTCACGAGGTCTTCGATCACGGGCCATCATCGTACGACCCGCTTGATGACTACCCTTCTTTCTGCATCAATGCTGCCTTGGCAGTGGTTGCTGACTCTCAAGCCCAGGTTGAATCACTTGGAATTGTTCTTGGAGGTTCAGGAAACGGTGAACAAATCGCTGCGAACAAGGTCAAGGGCATTCGTGCGGCTTTGGCTTGGAACGAATCAACCGCAAAATTGGCTCGCGAACACAACGATGCCAATGTGATTGCCATTGGTGCCAGACAACACAGCCCAGATGAGGTGCTTCACCTGATCAACCTTTTTATTGCCGAACCTTTCAGCAACGATGCTCGTCATGAGCGCCGCATCGCAAAAATCGCTACCTACGAGCAGACTGGCGACATCCTCTAAATCATGCCTGAAGGGCACATTGTTCATCGGAATGCGAATGATTTCAACCGCTATTTCGCCGGCGCGTCTTTAGACATAACTTCACCCCAGGGCAGGTTTTCTGAATCGGCAAAACTAGTGTCCGGTCGCAAATTGGTGAGAGCCAAAGCAGTGGGCAAGCAGCTGTTTCTAAAATTTGAAAACGATTTGGTCCTGAGAATTCACTTGGGAATCTACGGAAAATGGGCTTTTCGCGAAGTTACTCCTGAGAATCACCCTGAGCCGGTTGGGCAGGTGCGTGCTCGCTTTAGCAATTCATCTTGCCTTGCCGATCTTCGAGGGCCAACAGTATGCGAAGTAATAACTAAACAAGAGGCTCGCAAAATCGAGCAAAAACTTGGCCCAGACCCACTAAACGCTGACCCTCGAGGGGTTGAACGTGACCGATTTATCGAACGGGTAAGCTCGAGCAAATCGGCTATCGGCTTGCTGCTCATGAACCAAGACGTAATCGCGGGCATCGGCAACGTTTATCGGGCTGAAATTCTGTTTCGCGCTGAAATTGACCCTCATCGACCAGGAAATCAACTGACCAAGGATGAATTAACTGAAATTTGGCTAGACAGCGTCGAATTGCTCAAGATTGGAGTCAAAACAGGCTTCATGATCACCCGAGATGAGCTTCGAACCAAGAAACCCAGCAAGGCAGAACGCAACTTCATCTACAAACGAGAAGGTCTGCCGTGCCGTGTTTGTGGCACAAATATTTCGATTGAAATCATGGCTGGTCGCAAACTTTATTTTTGCGCTGGCTGTCAAAAATAAGCTTCGAAAATTCAGGGATGACGCCCCTGCAGGGCATTGATTTGCTGGTATCCTGCGAATTGGAGCGGGCGACGGGAATCGAACCCGCACCATCAGTTTGGAAGACTGAGGCTCTACCATTGAGCTACGCCCGCAAGCTGTGAACCGATTTTGAGAAATCGGCGCAACATCTCCATTCTATGGGTTAGTATTACTGAGGTTGTTCACGAAAGAGAAATTTTTCTTGAAACCACCGGGGTGTAGCGTAGTGGCTAGCGCGCCTGCTTTGGGAGCAGGATATCGCAGGTTCGAGTCCTGTCACCCCGACCAAAAGGTCCAGATGCCACTTCTGGATCGTTGAAATAAATCCGGCTCGTCTTCCATAACGGAGGCGGGCCATTTTCAAAATCAGGAGAAACACTTGAAAACTGCAGTAGAACGCATCAAGCCAACTCGCGCGAAGCTAACCATCGAGGTAACTCCAGAGGAGTTCCGCCCGAGCATCGATCACGCTTACGAACACATCGCTGAGACCGTGAACATCCCTGGTTTCCGCAAGGGCAAGATCCCTGCAGCCATTCTTGACCAGCGCATTGGTCGCCCAGCAGTTTTGGCTCACGCCATCAACGATGGCCTAGACACCATTTACCGCAAGGCTATTGAAGAGGCTGGCGTTCGCCCGCTTGGTCAGCCTTCGGCAGATGTAAAGCAGTCACCAGACGAGAAGACTTTCGAAGGCAACCTAATCGTTGAGATCGAAGTTGAGGTCCGCCCAGAGATCGATCTAAAGGAATACAAGGGTCTTGCCGTTAAGGTAGACGAGATCAAGGTTGAGAAGGCCGAAATCGAGAAGGAGCTTGATGCTCTTCGTGCTCGATTCGGAAGCCTGAAGACTGTTGAGCGTGCTGCTAAGTCTGGCGACTTCGTGACCATCGACCTGTCTGCAGAAATCGACGGCAACAAGATCGACTCAGCTGAAAACATTTCTTACGAAATTGGTTCAGGCAACCTACTTGACGGCATCGATGAGGCTCTTGAGACCCTTACTGCTGGCGAAGAGACCACCTTTAAGTCAAAGCTTGTTGGCGGCGACAAGGCTGGTGTTGAGGCTGAGGTTTCAGTCAAGCTAACTGCTGTCAAGGAGCGCGAACTACCTAAGGCTGACGATGCATTTGCCCAGCTAGCTAGCGAGTTCGACACTATTGCTGAGCTAAAAGCAGACCTAGAGAAGCAGATCGAACGCTCAAAGAGCTACGGTCAGGGAATCCAGGCTCGCGATCTACTTACCGACAAGCTACTTGAGCTTATCGACGTTCCAGTTTCTGACGAGCTAGTTCAGGGTGACGTAAACCGTCACCTTGAGGGTGAGGGCCGTCTAGAAGACGACGCACACCGTGCCGAGGTTCTAGAGCAGAGCATCCGCTCATTCAAGGTTCAGATGCTGCTTGACGTTATTTCAGAAAAAGAAGACATCAAGGTTGGCGAGCAAGAGCTTATTCAGTACCTTGTTCAGAGCTCACAGCAGTACGGCATGGTTCCAAACGACTTCATCAAGGCAATTAGCGAGCAGGGCCAAGTTCCTATGTTCGTAGCCGAGGTTGGCCGTCGCAAGGCGCTTTCAGTTGTGCTTGAGGCAGCAAAGGTTACCGACTCAAAGGGTAAGGCTGTAGACCTAAGCGAATTCACCAAGTCAGACGCTGAGGCAGCTGACGACCACGCAGGTCACGACCACGACTAATCAGTAGTTTCTGAAAGACCCGACCGTCAGGTCGGGTCTTTCTTTTTTAGCCACACTTTAGCCACTGGCGAACAAGGCCGTGTTTTGGCATCCGTGGCAGTTATCTTTGACAAGCAACCACAAGATTTAGGAGTTCTTCAATGGCTGAGCACCCACAGGGCCCGAACAGTACCTTCGACCGCCTGCTGAAAGATCGCATCATTTGGCTTGGTAGCGAAGTGCGCGACGATATGGCGAACGAAATTTGCGCGAAGATTCTTTTGCTTGCTGCTGAAGACTCAACCAAAGACATCTTCTTGTACATCAACTCACCTGGTGGCTCGATCACCGCTGGTATGGCAATTTACGACACCATGCAGTACGTACCTAATGACATCGTCACAGTTGGTATCGGAATGTGTGCGTCTATGGGGCAGTTCTTGTTGTCTTCGGGCACCAAGGGCAAGCGCTATGCAACCCCGAACACCCGTGTGCTGTTGCACCAGCCGCACGGCGGTTTCGGAGGCACAGCCTCAGACATTCAGACCCAGGCTCAATTGATCATGTCAATGAAGCGCCAGTTGGCAGCAATTACCGCTGAGCAGACTGGCAAGACCGTTGAGCAGGTAATGCTCGATGGCGACCGCGACCGCTGGTTTAGCGCTGAAGAGGCCCTCGAATACGGTTTCATTGACCACATCCAAAAGTACGCCGCCAGCCAAACAGGCGTTGGCAAGAACTAAGGCCGGAGAAGAATTATGACTAACCCAAACCTGTTCCAGAGCCCGGATGCCCGCTACATCCTGCCTACTTTTGAAGAGCGAACCTCATACGGTTTCAAACGTCAAGACCCATACAACAAGCTATTCGAAGACCGCATTGTCTTTCTAGGTGTGCAGGTTGATGACGCGTCTGCCGATGACATCATGGCGCAGTTGCTTGTACTTGAATCTCAAGACCCAGACCGCGACATCACTATGTACATCAACTCACCTGGTGGTTCATTTACGGCGATGACTGCAATCTACGACACCATGCAGTACATTCGCCCGCAGATTCAAACCGTGTGTCTAGGCCAGGCTGCTTCTGCCGCAGCTGTGCTCTTGGCTGCGGGAGCCCCCGGAAAACGTTTGGCTCTGCCGAACGCCCGTGTTTTGATTCACCAGCCATCTGCAGGCGAATCAGGCCGTGGACAGGCTTCGGACATTGAGATTCAGGCTCGTGAAATCATGCGTCTTCGCGAATGGCTCGAGGCAACCCTGAGCAAGCACTCAAAGCGTACGGTTGCCGAAGTCAGTAAAGACATCGATCGCGACAAGATTCTTACTGCTCCTGAGGCGCTTGAGTTTGGTTTGATCGACCAGGTGCTAACCTCACGCAAAAACGCGTAATTAGTTCTTTCAAAGCGGATGGGCGAGGCTCATCCGCTTTGTCAGTTAATGGGAATAAGGTTTTTACATGACTTCGCTTAGTGAATCGGGTGACCTACTTAAGTGTTCTTTCTGCGGAAAGAGCCAAAAGCAGGTGCGCAAGCTTATTGCTGGTCCAGGTGTTTACATCTGCGACGAGTGTATTGAGCTATGCAACGAAATCATTGAAGAAGAGCTCGGTGCCGAGGTTGCCGAAGGCGTAGAAGAAATAGACCTTCCTAAGCCTCGTGAAATCAAGGGCTTTCTAGACGAATACGTCATTGGTCAAGACCAGGCTAAAAAGGCCTTGGCGGTTGCTGTTTATAACCACTACAAGCGTCTTCGTTCACGCGGAACATTAACCGCTGCGGGCAAAGAGCATGATTCTATCGAGATTGCCAAATCAAATATTTTGATGATTGGCCCTACCGGTTGCGGCAAAACTTATTTGGCTCAGACCCTGGCCAAACGTCTTAATGTTCCTTTTGCTGTTGCAGATGCCACAGCACTCACCGAGGCCGGTTACGTCGGCGAAGATGTTGAGAACATAATTTTGAAGTTGCTGCAGGCTGCTGATTTCGATGTAAAGCGAGCTGAAACTGGCATCATCTACATCGACGAAATTGACAAAATTTCGAGAAAAGCCGAGAACCCTTCAATCACTCGTGATGTTTCAGGCGAGGGCGTTCAGCAGGCACTACTGAAGATTCTTGAAGGCACAGTCGCTTCGGTTCCACCTCAGGGTGGCCGCAAGCACCCTCAGCAAGAGTTCATTCAGGTAGACACCACCAATGTGCTTTTCATCGTTGCTGGTGCTTTCGCTGGGCTCGAAGAAATCATCTCGGCACGCTCGGGCAAAAAAGGAATCGGCTTTGGCTCGCCTATCCAGGGCAAGTCTGACAATGTTGAGATTTTCACCGAGGTTCAGCCCGAAGATCTTCGCAAGTTTGGCTTGATTCCAGAATTCATCGGGCGTTTGCCGGTTCTGGCGACTGTCACCCCGCTTGATCAGGCTGCTCTCATGCAGATTTTGACCGAACCAAAGAATGCACTGGTCAAGCAGTACCAACGCATGTTTGAACTTGATGGTTTTGAGTTGGCTTTTGACAAAGACGCACTAGAAGCAATTGCCGACCTGGCTGTCGCTCGCGAAACCGGAGCCCGCGGTCTGCGTGCCATCATGGAAGAAATTCTTGGGCCGGTCATGTTTGAAATTCCTGGCAGTGAAGTTCAAGGCATTGTGCGCATTACCAAGCAGGTAGTTGTCGATGGCGTTGAGCCGCACATCGAACCATTCAAAAGCTCTCGCGAATCAAAGTCTGCATAAAAAATCTTAAAGAAAGAAGCCGTCCGAGATTCATCGGACGGCTTCTTCTTTAGGTTTATTAGCTTTCGAGAGCCTCAGCGAGAACAACGTCAACCATTGCGAGTTCTTCGCCTTCTGCGTAGCCAAGTGAAGCGATTCTGCCGACAGCTTTGATGTCAGTTTCAATTAGACGCAAGCTGGTCAACACGGCCGCCGGTGCCTCAATCACTGCCGATTCAACTGCCGCTTTCATCGAAACCTTGGCATCTGATTTAGCCTTGCGAACGCCAAATAGTGCAGTTGCTGCAAGCTCCAGCAGGCCGTGATTTGATGCATCCAAACCTTCAGTCAGTTCTCCTGTGGTTGGCCAGGCTGCTCGGTGAATTGAGCCGGCACCGGTTTGCCACCAGCCCCAGACTTCATCCGTGGCAAATGGCAAGAATGGAGCAAAGAGTCGCAGCATCGTGTGAAGTGCCTTGCGAAGGGCAATCGCCGCAGAAGCTTGCTGGGCTGCGGTTGATTCGCCGCTTGCGTTATAGGCGCGATCTTTCACGAGCTCGAGATAATTGTCGGTAAAGCCCCAGAAGAACTTTTCAGCAAGCTCTAGAGCCTTGGTGTGGTCATAAGCTTCGAAGGCCTCGGTAGCGCCTCTAACCACATCGGCAAGGCTCAGCAGCATTGCCTGGTCAATCGGTTCGCTAACCTCGGTTGCTTCTGCTGGAACCTCGAAAGATAGGGCAAACTTTGCAGCGTTTAGAAGCTTCACAGCAAGACGGCGCCCAACTTTCATTTGTCCTTCGTCAAACGCGGCGTCGGTGCCTAGGCGGGCTGAAGCCGCCCAGTAGCGAACTGCATCGGCACCGTGATTGTCAATTGGCTCAGCCGGTACGACAACATTGCCTTTTGACTTAGACATCTTCTTGCGGTCAGGGTCAAGAATCCAGCCCGAAATTGCCGCGTTCTTCCATGGCAATTCGCCGTGCTCTTGCTCTGCTCTCAAGAGAGTTGAGAACAACCAGGTTCGAATGATGTCTTGTCCCTGTGGGCGAAGGTCATAAGGGTAAACCTTTGCGAACTTCTCTGGGTCTTCGATCCAACCGCCGGCAAGTTGCGGGGTAAGCGATGAAGTTGCCCAGGTGTCCATGATGTCCATCTCGCCGATAAACCCTCCTGGAACACCGCGTTGAGCTTCGGTGAAACCTGCAGGAACATCGGTTGATGGGTCAATTGGCAGAGATTCAATTGAAGGCACAAGTGGAGCGTCAAAGTTTGCCTCGCCGTTTTCAGCGAGTGAATACCAAACTGGAATTGGTACACCAAAGAATCGCTGACGAGAGATCAACCAGTCACCAGTCAGGCCGTTTACCCAGTTTTCGAAGCGAACTCGCATGAAGTCTGGAACAAAGTTGAGGTCTTTGCCTAGCGCGATTAGTCGTTCACGAAGTGCGGCATCGCGGCCACCGTTGCGGATGTACCACTGACGGGTTGAAACAATCTCGAGTGGCTTGTCGCCTTTTTCAAAGAACTTAACATCGTGCGTGATTGGTTTTGGTTCGCCAATCATGTCTCCCGATTCTTTCAGCAGTTCGACCACGCGCTGTTTGGCCGAGAAAACAGTCTTGCCGACCAATTCTGTATAAGCAGCCTTACCTGCCTCAGATGTGATTGCGTCTGGCATCTCTTCGATGATGCGGCCATCCCAGCCCAAAATTGCGCGGTTTGGTAGGTCAAGCTCGCGCCACCAAATTACGTCAGTAACATCACCGAAGGTACAGATCATTGCGATTCCTGAGCCTTTATCGATCTGAGCGAGGCGGTGAGCAACTACCGGAACTTCAACACCGAACAACGGAGTTTTAACTGTCTTGCCAAACAGACCTTGGTAACGCTCGTCATCAGGGTGGGCAACCAGAGCAACGCAAGCCGGAAGCAATTCGGGGCGGGTAGTTTCGATAAAAATCTTGCCGTCTGGGCCGTCGAAGCCAAGGCGGTGATAAGCACCTGGCTGCTCACGATCTTCAAGTTCGGCTTGTGCCACTGCAGTTCTAAAAGTGATGTCCCACAGAGTTGGGGCCATCGATTGATAGGCCTCACCGCGTGAAAGGTTGTTCAAGAATGCTTTTTGCGAAACGGCAATCGCTGCCGGAGAGATGGTCTGGTAGGTCTGGTTCCAGTCAACTGATAGGCCAAGTCGACGCCAGAGGGCCTCGAATTGCTTTTCGTCTTCGGTAGTCAATTTTTCGCAAAGCTCGATGAAGTTTCGACGAGAAATCGGAACCTGATCGGCGGCCTTAGCGCTCTTGTTGTCGCCACCTTCAAACGGTGGGACAAAGTTTTCAAGGTAAGGCAACGATGGGTCGCAACGAACACCGAAGAAATTCTGTACGCGTCGTTCGGTAGGCAAACCGTTGTCATCCCAGCCCATTGGGTAATAGACCTCGAAGCCCATCATTCGCTTGTAACGAGCGACAACATCGGTGTGGGTGTAGCTAAAAACGTGCCCTACGTGAAGCGAACCTGAGACAGTCGGTGGGGGAGTGTCGATTGAATAAATCTCGCCTCGACTTGCTTCACGACGAAACCGGTAGACACCCTCTTGCTCCCACTTAAGCGCCCATTTGTCCTCGAGTCCTTCGACTCCCACCTTGTCGGGTGCAGTCGCAGGGGCAAGGATGCTGGCTAATGAGCCGTTTGGGGCAGTATTCACGCTGAAAGTCTCCAAGAAAAGGGTTTATTACAGGTTAACATTGATACTAGAAATCCCCCTGATTACAGCGAAGAAAGCCTTGCATGTATCCCAAGAACAATGACTCCTCAAACGCCGCGCGCGAGGGTGTAAACCCAAGCCCTAGTTTTCCGGGTGTTGAAGAGCAAATTCTTAAATACTGGGAGAAAGACGGCACGTTCCAAGCATCAATTGATCAGCGTGCAGCAGAAGGCGCCGAAGAGTTTGTCTTCTACGATGGCCCTCCATTTGCAAACGGCCTTCCGCACTACGGCCACTTACTAACCGGTTATGCAAAAGACATGGTTCCGCGTTTTAAGACCATGCAGGGCTACCGCGTCGAGCGTCGTTTTGGCTGGGACACTCACGGTCTGCCAGCCGAAGTTGAGGCTGAACGTCAACTAGGCATTTCGGGTCGCCCTGAAATTGAAAAGTATGGAATCGATAAGTTCAATGCTTATTGCAAGTCATCCGTGCTTAAGTACACCGAGGAATGGCGTTCATACATTACTCGACAGGCGCGCTGGGTTGACTTTGACAACGACTACAAAACTCTAGATACCAACTACACCGAGAGCGTACTTTGGGCATTCGGCGAGCTCTATAAAAAGGGCCTGATTTATGAAGGCTTCAAGGTTTTGGCTTATTGCTGGCGCTGCGAAACTCCGCTGTCTAACCACGAACTTCGCATGGATGACGAGGTTTACAAAAATCGTCAAGACCAAACCCTGACCGTAACCTTCCCAATTTCAGCTGGTCAAAAACTCGAGGGTGCCCGTCTTCTGGCATGGACCACAACTCCGTGGACTCTCCCGACAAACTTTGCACTGGCGGTTGGCCCTGCAATTGAATATGCGGTTGTTACAGCTGGCCCTGAAGGTGCAGCCGATGGCGGCCCGGCCGGAACCAAGTATGTGATCGCAAAGTCATTGCTCGGCGGTTATGCCAAAGAATTGGGCTACGAATCAGCTGAAGAAGCTCTAGCCGCAGTGGTTGAAACCCACCCGGGTACAGACCTGGCCGGCATTCGTTACGAGCGTCTGTTTGATTACTACTCAGACACCGAAAAATTTGAGGTCGCAAACGCGTGGCAGGTTGTTGTCGCCGACTACGTTGCCGACTCAGATGGAACCGGCATCGTGCACCAGGCGCCTGCCTATGGTGAGGACGACCAAAACGTATGTAACGAAGCCGGAATTCCGACCTACGTTTCAATCAACGAGCGCGGCGAGTTCAATTCAATTGTCACCGACTTCGAGGGCCAGCATGTATTCGAAGCGAATAAGCCAATTTCGCAGCACCTGAAAAATGCCGGCAGAGTCTTGCGCCAGGCAAGCTACGAGCACTCATACCCGCACTGTTACCGATGCAAGAACCCGCTGATCTACAAGGCAGTTTCTTCGTGGTTTGTTGAGACAACCAAACTTCGTGACCGCATGCTTAAGCTCAACCAGCAAATCGACTGGACACCAGATCACACCAAAGACGGTTCGTTTGGCAAGTGGCTAGAAAACGTTCGCGACTGGGCAATCAGCCGCAACCGTTTCTGGGGTGCGCCAATTCCGGTTTGGAAATCAGACGACCCGAATTATCCAAGAATTGATGTGTATGGCTCGCTCGACGAGCTTGAGCGTGATTTCGGAGTTCGCCCGGCAGACTTTCACCGCCCGGTAATCGATGAGTTGACTCGTCCTAACCCTGATGATCCAACCGGAAAATCGACAATGCGTCGCGTTCCAGAAGTTCTTGACTGCTGGTTTGAATCTGGCTCAATGCCATTTGCCCAGGCTCACTATCCATTCGAAAACCGCGAATGGTTTGAAACCCACAATCCTGGCGACTACATCGTTGAATACGTTGGTCAGACCCGTGGCTGGTTCTACACCCTGCACGTTTTGTCTACTGCGCTATTTGATCGTCCGGCTTTCAAGTCAGCGGTTTCGCACGGAATCATCCTTGGTAATGACGGGCAAAAAATGTCGAAGTCATTGCGCAACTATCCAGATGTAAACGAAGTGTTCGATCGTGATGGCGCTGACGCAATGCGTTGGTTCTTGCTGTCGAGCCCAATTCTTCGCGGCGGAAACCTGATTGTTACCGAGCAGGGCATTCGCGAGGGTGTGCGACAGGTTCTCTTGCCACTCTGGAACACCTACTACTTCTTCTCGTTGTATGCGAATGCATCGAACTATGAAGCTAAGTGGTCGGTTTCAAGTCAGGATGTTCTCGACCGTTACTTGCTCTCAAAGACTCACGATTTGGTGAATGAAGTTGAAGCGCACCTGAATAAATTTGATTCTTATTCAGCGACCAACAGTCTTCGCGAATTCGCCGACGTATTGACCAACTGGTATGTACGTCGCTCGCGCGATCGATTCTGGGATGCCTCTTCTGAAGCGTTTGACACGCTTTACACAGTTCTAGAAATCGTTTGTCGAGTTGCAGCGCCGCTACTTCCAATGGTTACCGAAGAGATTTGGCGCGGTCTAACCGCAGGCCGAAGCGTGCACCTTGAGTCCTGGCCGGATGCCGGCAGCATTCCAAATGATTCAGCTCTGGTTGAAGCTATGGACCAGGTTAGAATCGTCAGCTCGGTTGCCAACAGCTTGCGAAAAGGCTCGGGTCTTCGTGTTCGTCTGCCTTTGGCCAAACTCACCGTGGTTACCAAGAATGCTGCATCGCTGGAACAGTTCGCGGCCATCATCGCCGAAGAGCTAAACGTCAAGAGTGTCGACTTGGTTGAGATGTCACTTGACTCGACTTCAGAGTTCGGTGTGGTCAAGCGACTAACCGTCAACTCACGCGCTGCTGGCCCTCGCATCGGAAAGTCGGTTCAGGCCGTGATCGCGGCGGCCAAGTCGGGTGACTGGTCTGAGGCCAACGGAACAGTGATAGTGGGCGGAATCGAGCTTGTCGATGGAGAGTTCACCATCGATTTAGTTGCCGGAAACACAGACAGTCCCGAAGAGGTAACTGACCACATCGGTATTTTGCCAACTGGATTCCTGATTCTTGACGGCAAAGTTTCGCCAGAGTTGGCGGCTGAGGGTCTGGCACGCGACGTTATCCGTGCAGTTCAAAATGCGCGAAAAGAGGCTGACTTCGATGTCAGTGACCGAATCAAACTTTCAGTCACAGCTGACGAATCGGTTTTGGCCGCGATCTCTGCACACCAAGAGTTAGTTATGTCAGAAACTCTGACTCTTGAACTTATTTCGATCAACGGTGTGGCTTCAGTCAACGCCGTGGCAGTTGGCGAAGGCCAGCAAGTAGCAGTTGTGGTGGAGAAGATTTGAGCGACGAGTTCGACAAGTTCGACGACGAACAATACTGGGATGCCAAAGGGCGCGAGGTAGAGGCGGCTCTTCTAAAGAGGGTTCCTGAAAACCAGATTCGCCCTCGGCTTGAACCCACTTTGCGAGCAACCGCTCTGCTTGGCGACCCTCAAAAGGCATATCGAGTTATTCACGTAACCGGAACCAACGGCAAGACCAGCACAGCGCGTTTTATTGAGCGTTTGCTTCGTGAACACGGTTTGAGAACCGGTCGTTTCACCAGCCCTCATCTGGTCAAGTTGAACGAGCGCATGTCGCTTGACGGTGAACCGGTTTCAGATGAGCGATTGTTCAACATTTGGTCTGAAATTGAGCCAATTATTGAGATGGTCGATGCTGAACTTGCCACACAGGGTGATGCGCCGCTTACTTTCTTTGAGGCCCTCGCCGTGCTCGGTTTCTCTATCTTTGCCGATGCACCAGTTGATGTGCTTGTTCTTGAAGTGGGCATGGGAGGCGAGTGGGATTCAACCAACGTCGCCGATGGTGATGTGGCTGTCTTCACGCCGATTTCAATAGATCACGCAGATCGCCTAGGTTCTAGCTTGACCGAGATTGCCAAGACCAAAGCTGGAATCATCAAGCAAGATGCCATCGTTCTAAGCGCGATCCAAGAACCAGAGGCATTCGAGCAGCTAGAGGCTAAGTCGGCCGAATTAGCCGAGAAGATGACTGCGTACGGTGTTGGTTTCGAAGTGCTGGCCAGCGAGCCAAACATCCTTGGTCAGACTGTGTCGATTCGCACTTTAGCCGGTGAATATCATGACTTGAACCTGCCGGTTCACGGTTTTTATCAGGCTGAGAACGCCGCCCTGGCGGTTGCTGCCGTAGAGGCTTTTCTTGGCGGCGGTGAGCAAAGAATCATGGATGACGTTGTTCGCGCTGCTTTCGCTGACTTCTCATCACCGGGTCGACTTCAGGTCGTCTCACGAGAGCCTCTGGTAATTCTTGATGCGGCACATAACCCTCAGGGAGCTCAGTCGCTTTCGAAAGCCCTGAAAGAGAATTTTGGCTCTCCTTATGCTGTCGGAGTTATCTCGATTTTGGCTGAGAAAAATGCCCGAGCTCTCTTGGCTGAGCTTGATGACTCGCTAGTCGAAGTGATTGTTACTCAGTCATCTTCTGAACGCGCTATTCCTGCTGAAGAGCTTGCCGAGTTAGCTCGCGAAGTTCTTGGCGCTGACCGAGTAAAGGTGCAGCCAAACGTTCAATGGGCGATGGCTGAGGCGCAACTTCTACTTCCAAAAGGGCAAGCCGCTGCGGTGGTGGTCACCGGGTCAATCACTCTGGTTGGCGACGTGCTAAAACTCAAACAAATCGAGGCTGAACAAGATGCGTAAAAAATCTACTCAACGAACACTTGGATCGATGCTTCTGGCATTTGAATCCTTCGTAGTGTTCTTCGCCACACTTGTGGCTTTTGGCTTGAAAGTTGCTGATGGTCCGGTGGTTTGGGCTGTAGGCCTCTCGCTGGCGTTTGTTCTCATCGCCACACCTGCCATCCTTGGACGCAAGTTCTCATACGTCTTCGGTTGGTTTCTGCAGGTGGTGGTTGTAGCCCTGGGTATCTGGGTGCCTCTAATGTATGTCGTTGGCGCTATCTTCGTCTGTCTGTGGGCTTGGGCGATGATTGCCGGATCAACGATTGATAAGGCTCGCGCAGTATTCGAAAAAAATCTGGCTGCTGGTCAGCCTCTAGCAGAGGAGAAGTAAATGTCTCAGGCAACACTTGTACTTATCAAGCCAGATGGCACCAAGCGCAACCTGATTGGTGAGATTATTGCCCGCTGCGAGGCCAAGGGCTATGTCGTAGCTGACTTGAAAAAGTTCACACCTTCTATTGAGCTACTAACCGAGCACTATGCAGAGCACGAGGGAAAACCATTTTTTCAGCCACTTGTAGAGTTCATGAACTCAGGAGATGTGGTTGCTATTCGTCTTGAAGGTCACCGGGTAATCGAAGGTTTTAGATCGCTTGCTGGAGCAACCGATCCAACAGTTGCTGCTCCGGGAACAATTCGCGGAGATCTCGGTCGAGACTGGGGTTTGAAAGTGCAGCAGAATTTGGTTCACGGATCAGATTCGGTCGAATCAGCTGAACGTGAATTGGCCCTTTGGTTCTAAGTTCAATAAGAAAAGCCCTCCAAAAATTGGAGGGCTTTTCTTATTGGATAAGGTTTGCCACTAAGGGTTAGAAGAGGGTTGGCCACCAAGTCCAGAAGTGAATCACGATTACCAGGATTACAACTAGCTCGGTAACCAGAGTGAACGCCCAAGATTTTGAATACGCGCGGTCGAAGAAATCGACGAAACGCAGGGGAGTGTCAATGAATCCATCCTTGGCTCCGAACAATATGACCTTCCAGAACATTGGAACCATGGCTGCCCAGGCCAACATGCAATAAGGGCAAAGCACGTTGATCACAAAAACACTTTGGCTAAAGAGCCACAATACGAAGAGAAAACCAAAGCTCACGCCAACGGCGAAGAGGCGCCAAAACCAGGCTGCAAATTTAGCTCCCGCAAGAATCGCAGCACCAACAACAATTGGAGCGATAAACGCGCTCAGGCCAATTAGTGGGTTTGGGAATCCGAATAGCGATGCCTGCGGTGTCAACATCACTGATTTGCATGAAATAAAGATGCTGATGTCGCAGCTGAGGGTTGCATCTGGGTTAGTTGCCACGTGAATTCGCTCAAGCGTCAGGCTGAATGCTGCGATCCAACCGATGAGGCCGGTGATGATTAGGTGCCATGCAAAGCCCTTGGTTGGCTGCAGTTGGATGCCGTTTTTAGCTTCAGCGTTGCTCATGTTTTCAAGTATGCCACGCGCCATTGGTGACAATCCTCGGGCAAAGTGTCATACTTAGAGAAGTTGAAGCAGACCACACCTGGTTCGACGAAGATTTCACGAGAACCTGCGAGTTGTATTCGCTTAAGACCCATCGGGCAGCGGCAATCGCAAATACAAGAGTTGCTCGTACATAGTTTTGGTTGTTTGCAAAAGTAAGCAACAAGGATTTACGCCTTATTGGCTGGTGAGTGTGGCCCAGAAAATAGGCAGCTTGGAGTACACCAGAAATGGTGAATAAAGAAACAAACGCACCCGCAGAAAAAACCGTTCGTACTACCCGCGCTAAAAAGCCAGTGGTAAAAATCGAAACCGAATCAATCGAAACGGTCGTTGACGCAACTGCAGAGGGTGAAGCGCCGGCCAAGAAGCCTGCAGCCAAACGCGCTCCTGCTAAAAAAGTGCCTGCTAAAAAGTCACCGGCAAAGAAGGCGACGGCAAAAACTTCTGGTTCTACTGAAGAGATTTCTGAGTCACACGAACCTGTTGCGGCCTCAGTTGAAGCTCCAGTAGCCGCACCTGTTTCTGCAACTTCACTAATGTTCATGGCTCCTGATCTGCCAACACCCGTTATCGATGCCAAGCGTGGCCGCCCGGTTGACCTAGCACCAGAAGGTGATGAAAGTCACCTTCGTCGTCGGTCGCGTCGTCGCGCCGGCGAAGAGGCACCGGTAGCTGAAGACCCAAACACCGTCGTGAAAGTTCGCACACCACGCGAGCCAAAGGCGCCAAGCAACGAGCCGACTCGAGTTAAGGGCTCAACTCGCCTCGAAGCTAAAAAGCAACGTCGCCGTGATGGGCGCGATGCTGGCCGCCGCCGCACAATCATCACCGAGTCAGAATTCTTGGCTCGTCGTGAAGCAGTCGATCGCACCATGGTGGTTCGCTCTAAAGACGGCAAGATTCAAATCGGCGTGCTTGAAGACGGAATCCTCGTTGAGCATTATGTAGCTAAGGCTTCTGAAGCTTCTCTGATTGGTAACGTCTATCTCGGCAAGATCCAGAACGTTCTTCCATCCATGGAAGCAGCATTCGTCGACATCGGTCGTGGCCGCAACGCGGTGCTTTACTCAGGCGAAGTTGACTGGGAACTTGCCGAGACTGGCAATCAACCTCGTCGAATTGAGCTTGCGCTCAAGTCTGGCGATACCGTTTTGGTTCAGGTAACCAAAGACCCGGTTGGTCAAAAGGGCGCTCGTCTGACCAGTCAGGTTTCGCTACCTGGTCGATACCTGGTTTATGTGCCAAATGGTTCAATGAACGGAATTTCGCGCAAACTGCCTGACTCAGAGCGTGCCCGTCTAAAGAAAATTTTGAAAGAGATTCTCCCTGAAGATGCTGGTGTGATTGTTCGCACTGCGGCTGAAGGCGCAACCGAAGAGCAATTGACTCTTGACGTTCAGCGTTTGCAACAGCAGTGGGAAGAAATCAGCAAGAAGGTTGAAAAAGGCCAGGCTCCTGTTCTGCTTCACAGCGAACCTGACCTTTTGGTCAAAATCGTGCGTGACGTCTTCAACGAGGACTTCCAAAAGATGGTTATTGCCGGCGATGACGCTCGCGAAACCATCGAAGAGTACCTAAAGTCGGTAGCCCCAGACTTGCTAGAGCGTGTTGAAAAATACGAGGGTAGCAAGGATGTATTCGATGAATACCGTGTAGGCGAGCAAATCGCCAAGGCGCTCGACCGCAAGGTTTACTTGCCGTCTGGCGGTTCATTGGTTATCGACCGCACTGAAGCTATGACTGTTGTCGATGTCAACACCGGAAAGTTTGTTGGTTCAGGCGGAAACCTTGAAGAGACCGTAACTAAGAACAACCTTGAAGCAGCCGAAGAAATCGTTCGCCAGCTTCGTCTCCGTGACATCGGTGGAATCATCGTCGTTGACTTCATCGACATGGTCTTGGAATCAAACCGCGATCTAGTTCAGCGTCGCCTTATGGAATGTCTAAGCCGCGACCGCACCAAGCACCAGGTGGCTGAGGTTACCTCTCTCGGGCTGGTTCAAATGACTCGTAAGAAGTTGGGCATTGGCCTGCTAGAGGCCTTCTCAGAGCCTTGTGAGGCTTGTGCTAGCCGTGGTGTAATCGTTCACCACGAGCCAATCATGCGTTCGAACCGCAATCACTCTGATGAAGCCAAGCCACAACAGCAGCAGAAACAGGGCAAGCGTGGTCGCAATGACCGCAACCAAAAGCCCGAGCCTGCCAAGGTGGTTACACCTGAACGCGCGGTTGAAATCAACAGCGTTGTTGCCAAAATTGCCGCATCCACCGTCGCCGCCCACGAGGCTGCCGGTGAAGAATCGCCGATTTCTCTGCCTCAGGCCAAGGTTGTCGCTGACACCTCGGTAGAGGCCGAAAAAATGCTTGAAGCAGTGCTAGAAGCTCTTCCAGAGCCAAAGGCACCCGGTCAGGGCCGCCGCAAGCCGCGCCGTGCAACCAGCGGTGGCAGCGCCCCAACGCCAATTGATTCAAGCAATACTCAAAATGAGGGCTAAATAGGTTTGACCGTAGCCCAATGGCAATGTAGACTGAATTCTCGTTGCCTGTTGAGTATTCGCAATTGCAACACAATAAGACTTTCGAACAAAGGGTAGATCTGTGGTTTACGCAGTAGTCCGCGCAGGCGGCCGTCAAGAGAAGGTGTCAGTAGGCACCATCGTGACTCTCGACCGTATTAAGGCTGATGCCAACGGCAAGATTGAGCTTTCAGCTCTTCTTCTAGTTGACGGTGACAAGGTCACCACCGATGCCAAGGCACTTGCCAAGGTGAAGGTTACCGCTGAGGTTCTAAACGACCTACGTGGTCCAAAGATCATCATCCAGAAGTACAAGAACAAGACCGGTTACAAGAAGCGCCAGGGTTTCCGTGCAGACCTTACCCGCGTTCAGGTCACTGAGATCAAGTAAAGGACTGACACAAAATGGCTTCCAAAAAAGGTGTTAGCTCGACCCGAAACGGTCGCGACTCAAACGCACAACGTCTAGGCGTTAAGCGTTACGCAGGTCAAGAAGTAAACGCAGGCGAGATTCTAGTTCGCCAGCGCGGAACCCACTTCCACCCAGGTGCAAACGTGGGCAAGGGTAAAGACGACACTCTGTTCGCTCTTTCAGCTGGCTCAGTAGAGTTCGGCACCAAGGGTGGCCGCCGCGTTGTCAACGTGATTGACGCTGCTTAGTAAAAACTAGCTTTTCCAGGAGGCGGGCCTTTGGCTCGCCTTTCCTGTTTCTTGCAACAATTCATTAGGTTCTAAAAAAGGAGGACATCTTGGTTTCATTTGTCGACCAAGTGACTCTTCACGTGCGCGCTGGCGATGGCGGCGATGGTTGTGTGTCAGTTAAGCGCGAGAAGTTCAAGCCTCTTGCCGGCCCTGACGGCGCCGATGGCGGAAAGGGTGGCAGCATCAGTCTGATTTCAGACCCAAACGTCACTACTTTGCTTGATTTTCACTTTCACCCACACCGTGCCGCTGGCGACGGTGGCGATGGCGCTGGTGACTTTAGAAACGGTCACCACGGCGAAAGCCTTCAGCTCTCGGTTCCGGTAGGAACCGTTGTCAAGACTCAGCGTGGTGTGGTTATTGCCGACCTCGATGAAGAGGGCATGGAGCTAATCATTGCCGAGGGTGGTCTCGGTGGCCTCGGAAACGCGGCTCTTTCAAGTTCAAAGCGCAAGGCTCCAGGATTCGCACTATTTGGAGTACCAGGGTGGCGCGGCGACATCATCCTTGAATTGAAGACAGTTGCCGACGTAGCACTTGTTGGCTACCCAAGCGCCGGAAAATCTTCACTAATTGCAGCTTTGAGTGCCGCGCGACCAAAAATTGCCGACTACCCATTCACGACTTTGCACCCGAATCTTGGTGTGGTTCAGGCAGGCGAAACTCGCTTTACCATTGCCGATGTTCCTGGTCTGATCGAGGGCGCAAGTGAGGGCAAGGGCCTAGGCCTGCAGTTCTTGCGTCACGTTGAGCGTTGTTCGGCTTTGTTGCACGTAATTGACTGTGCAACCCTAGAGCCAAATCGCGATCCACTAACCGACCTAGACAAGATTCTCAAAGAACTTGACGCCTATGAGGTGCCTGAGGGTGAATTGCCTTTGACGCAGCGCCCACAGTTGATTGCTTTGAATAAGGCCGATGTACCAGACGCACTTGAGCTTGCTGAGTTTGTAAAGCCAGACCTCGAGGCTCGCGGTTACAAAGTTTTCATCATTTCTGCGATCAGCAAAATGGGTTTGCGCGAACTTAACTTTGCGCTGGCCAAGTTGGTTGAAGAAGCAAGACGAGACAAAGAATCAGCGCCGGTTAAGCCACGCATTCAGTTGATGCAAGAAAAGCGCAGCGAAAACAAGTTTGAGATTCGTCGTGAGATGGTTGGCGACGAAGAGATCTTCCGCGTTCTTGGCCCTAAGCCAGAACGCTGGGTGCAGCAGACAAACTTCGCAAACGAAGAAGCTATTGGTTACTTGGCGGATCGTTTGGGCAAAATTGGTCTCGAACAAGAGCTTTACAAAGCTGGTGCAGTAGCTGGCTCAACCGTGGTTATCGGCCCAGACAAGGGCATCGTCTTTGACTGGGAGCCTGCAATTGCTTCCAACGCCGAACTGATTGCTGGCCCTCGAGGCACAGACGCGCGATTCGACATGCGTGAAAGACGAACCACTAAAGAGCGTCGCCAGACCTATAAAGAGCGCATGGATGGCAAGGCTGCCGCCCGTGAAGAACTGAGAAAAGAAGGAGAGGCCGGCATTTGGTCATCTCCTGAGGACTTCGAAAAGGAAGACTAAGTGGGACTTCAAGACAGAAGCGAGTTGGCAACAGCCAAGCGAGTTGTTGTCAAAGTTGGTTCATCCTCAATCACAGGAGCCAACGAAGGCAAGCTTGAGCTTTTGGTTGACGCACTGGCAAAATCACACGCTGCCGGCGTCGAAGTAATTCTGGTTTCTTCTGGAGCGATTGCAACCGGAATGCCACTTTTGGGTATGGATTCAAAGCCTGAAGATCTTGCGACCTCACAGGCCTTGGCTTCAGTTGGGCAAAGTCGACTGATTTCTCGCTACCAGCAGTCTCTCGAACGCTTTGGGATCGTGGCCGGCCAGGTGCTACTCACAGCAGGTGACCTAGAAGCAATCGAAACTCGCGAAAATGCGAAGCGCGCTATGGACAGACTGGTATCGCTTCGCGTTTTGCCTATCGTCAATGAAAATGACACCGTAGCAACTCAAGAAATTCGATTTGGCGACAACGATAAGTTGGCTGCGATGGTTGCAATCTTGGTAAAGGCAGACGCCCTAATTTTGCTAAGTGACGTTGATGCACTTTATGACGTTCCACCATCAAACCCAGGCGCAAAGCGCATCGACTATGTTGGCTTTGATGAAGATCTTTCAGGTGTAGAAATCGGCGGCAGCAATTCGGCAGTTGGCACAGGTGGTGCAGTAACCAAAGTTTCTGCAGCGAGGGTGGCTACTGACTCAGGTGTTTCAGTATTGCTAACCAGTACCGACCTGGTTGCTAAAGCGCTTGAGGGCGCTGAGGTTGGCACCTGGTTTGAATCAGACCCTTCGATCAACAACTAGACCCGAATAGGCTTAGAGCATGGTTACCGCAATCGAAAGAATACGTTTGGCAGCAGGAGCAGCACCTTCGCTTGCTCAGGCTTCTACCAACGACAAAAATGAGGCGCTGAGACAAATCGCCGAACTTTTGCCCGCACGTGCTGATGAAATCATTGCCGCAAACCAAAAAGATCTAGACCGTGGCATTGCCGAAGACATGACCGTTGCACTGCAAGACCGTTTGCGTCTAGATCACGAGAGAATTCAGGCAATTGCTGATGCTGTTCGCCTAATCATCGGGCTACCAGACCCAATTGGCGATGTTATCCGTGGAATGTCTTTGCCAAACGCTTTGAAGCTAACCCAGGTTAGAGTGCCTCTTGGCGTCATTGGTGTCATCTACGAGGCACGCCCTAATGTGACCATCGATATTGCGGCACTTGCCATCAAGAGCGGTAACGCAACGGTTCTGCGCGGCGGACGAGCAGCCGAAAATACTAATGCTGTGTTGGTTCAACTCTTGCAAGATGCACTAGCGCTTGCTGGGCTCGATTCTGCTGCGGTACAAACCGTGGATGAATTTGGTCGCGATGGCGGCGTTGAGATGATGCGAGCAGTTGGGTTGATTGATGTGCTCATTCCTCGCGGTGGTGCAGGCCTAATTCGCCAGGTTGTCGAAGAGGCTAAAGTGCCGGTTATTCAAACTGGCGATGGTGTGGTTCACATTTTTATCGATGAGACTGCCCGGGTTGATTGGGCTGCCGACATCGTTCACAATGCCAAGGTGCAGCGCCCGAGTGTTTGCAACACGGTAGAGACTCTATTGGTGCATGAAAAGGCGGTTGAGCGTGTGCTCCCGCTGGTTCTAGATCGCCTTGCCGAATCAAGTGTCACCATTCACGGTGACGAGGCTACTCAAAAGGCCTATTTTGCTGCAGTTCCGGCAACCGAAGATGACTGGCGAGCCGAATACCACGACCTCGACCTAGCTGTTCGAGTAGTCAAAGACATTGATGAGGCGCTTGCTCACATCAAGCAGTATTCAACCAAACACACCGAATCGATCATCACGGATGACCACATCAACGCCGAGCGTTTTTTGAATGAAGTTGACGCATCAACCGTGATGGTAAACGCCTCAACCAGGTTTACTGACGGTGGCGAATTTGGTTTCGGTGCCGAGGTCGGAATCTCAACCCAAAAACTTCACGCCCGCGGACCAATGGGTTTGCAGGAGTTAACCTCGACCAAGTGGTTGGTGCGCGGTAACGGGCAGGTTAGAGCCTAAAAAGCCCGCTGGCTAGGCTATTCTGGAATTAGTTCTTAGGAGAAAAATTGAACGCCATTCTTTCAGTATTCAAAAGTGCAGCTGAGTCTGAGCACGAGCCATTCGTGACCCTACCTTTTCCTAGCTTCTGGTTCGGTGTAATTGCCATGGGTGTATTCATTCTTCTTGGCTTCATCACCTGGTCATACCGCGACGTAGCCAACCGTCACGACCACAAATCAAGCAATTCTCACTCGCACCACTAAACAGGCGCATAACCGGCCCTGAGGTCAACAGGCATGAGTAAAGCTCGTATCGGGGTGATGGGCGGAACCTTCGACCCAATTCACTACGGTCACCTCGTGGCCGCCAATGAAGCTGCTCACGCTCTTGGCCTTGATGAAGTTATTTTCGTTCCCACTGGTGAACCTTGGCAAAAACATAACTTCACCTCTGGTGAACACCGTTATCTCATGACCGTGATCGCAACCGCATCGAATCCACGTTTCAAGGTGTCTCGCGTTGACATTGATCGAGACGGCCCAACCTATACCGTCGATACTTTGACCGACATTCGTGCAATTCACCCTGATGCAGAACTTTTCTTCATTACCGGCGCAGATGCAATTTCACAGTTGTTGAGCTGGAAGTCAGTTGACGACGTTCTAGAAATGGCAGATTTCGTTGGAGTTACTCGACCAGGACATGAACTAAATGTGCCCGAAACCGCACATGGCAAAGTAACCATCCTAGAAATTCCAGCACTTGCTATCTCTTCAACCGATATTCGTGAAAGAGTTAATTCTTCAAAGCCGATCTGGTACTTATTGCCAGATGGAGTAGTTCAATACATTGCCAAACACGAGCTGTATCAGGAGTCGAAATGACAGATGGAGAGTTTCTAACTCGTCGTCAACTTCGTGATGCTGAGTCGGGCACAAGCGTCGAATCTTCAACTGAATCAGCTGCACCAAAGTTTTTTGAACTAAAGCCGGTTCCCGTTGAAATTGCTGCTGTGGTTGTGCCGCAAATCATTGACGGCGAGTTGTTGAACACAGGCGCAGATCAAAAGACCGAAGAACCCGAGCAGAGTGTTGCCGAGTTCTTTGGCCTAGAGCAAGTTGAAGAAGAGCTAGAGGCCGAACCAGAGTCGCTCTTTGATGTGTCGCCAAACTTGGTAACCGATGTTTCGACTTCGACAATAATTCTTGAAAATGTTGCCAGCGTCGATGATTTAGGCGCTATCAATGAAAACGGTGAGTGGCTAAAAACCGGCTCTATTGAGCTACCGCCGATCAGCACCAACACCGGCGAAATTGCCACCGTTCTTGACGCCACCGAGACAGACGAAGCTATTCAGGCAGATAGCATCAGTGGCTATGTTTCGACCATTGCGCCACTTCGCGCAAGTGGTGTTGTCAACACAGCTGGCAAAATCGGAATCATGCCGGCAAAGCTTGCCAAGGGCCAAAACCAGGTTTACCTTGTGGTTGCGTTGTCTGTGATTATGGTCACAGTGGGCGGGCTCGTGCTCGCAGCGTTTATGCTTGGATTCTTCAAGTAATCTAAAGGACACCGTGACTGCAACCCCTCAGGCCATCATCCAAGCCAACATCGCCGCTAACGCTGCAGCAGACAAACTTGCCGAAAACATTATTGGCCTCGACATCACAGCCGTGATGCCATTGACAGACATCTATGTTTTAGCCTCGGGCAGAACTGAGCGTCAGGTCGCAGCAATATCTGACAACGTCGAAGAAAAGATGCTTGAGAGCGGCTACAAGTTGCTGCACCGTGAAGGTAAAGAGCTGGGCCGTTGGATTCTTCTAGATTTTGGTGACGTTGTTTGCCACGTGATGCATGAAGAAGATCGCATGTTCTATTCGCTAGAGCGTCTTTACAGCGACCAGCCAGTTGTGAAATTAGACATCGTCGCAGCTGAGTAAAACTTGTTGTAAACTGTCTAAGTTGCCTAGGCAACATTCGGGCCCGTGGCGCAGCTGGTAGCGCACCTGCATGGCATGCAGGGGGTCACGGGTTCAAATCCCGTCGGGTCCACAAACGAAAAATCCCACCTCAAGTAGGTGGGATTTTCGTTTAAGTTCTAACCAACTGGTTTCAGGTTTTGATTATTGATATCAACAACTTTTTGAACTCGTCTTGCGTATTTAGGCTCGTCGCTTCCTAGCCACTCGGTGTTCATCCAAACTCTAACAATCTCAAGCGCAATAGCTGAGCCGATGATTTTTCCGCCTAGGCAAAGCACGTTCGTGTCTGAGTGAGACCTAGCCAGTTCTGCACAAAAAGAATCTTGGCAAACTGCTGCGTAGATGCCATTTACTTTATTGGCAATCATGGCGCTTCCATAGCCGACACCGTCAACAAAGATTCCTCTATCGGCCTCACCTCTAGCTACTGCAAGCGATGCTGGGTAAACATGGTCCGGCAAATCGGCAGGGTCGTCGCTATCAGTGCCAAAGTCAATGACCTCATGGCCGTCTTTTGCTAGCAAAGCTTTGATTTCTTCTTTGAGTGATCGGCCCGCGTGGTCACTTGCCATAGCAATTTTCACGAAATGTCCTAACTGGTTGTTGGTCTAGAGGTCTACAGATACTCTTTTGATTCTTGAAGTGAATCCTGATTCTATTTCTATTCGAGATTTGGATACGTCAAAATGTTTGGCCAGCAGTGCGATGAGTGCCTCATTAGCTGCTCCATCAACCGCACGTTGATGCAAAAATACTGTGAGTGAATCATCAGGGTTCGCTACTACCAGCGGACCCTTTTTTGATCCGGGTTTCACTTGAACCGTGATTCTCATGGTTAAAACTTAGACTGAAGAAATGTCAAAGACTTACCGTGGCTTCAGTCGTGAACAAATCGCTCAAACTCTCGACCATTCGGTTCTGAAGCCGAATGCCACCATGGATGAAGCCCTCGCTGGCGCTCTATTGGCTAAAACTGAACAGGTTGCCTCGTATTGCATTCGGCCAATGGATGTTGCTTTTGTGTCCCTAGAGCTAACCAACTCAGGTGTTCCGGTGTGTACTGTGATTGGTTTTCCGCACGGAACCACCACCACTGAGACAAAGGTTTTTGAAACCCAGCAGGCAATCATTCACGGTGCGAGAGAAATCGACATGGTCATGAATATCTCTGCTTTGATTTCTGGCGATTTGGATTATGTAGAACGAGATATCGTCGCAGTCGTTTCAGCTGTGAGGGAGTCTCGTTTGGACATTCCCGTGAAAGTTATCTTTGAAACCGCATTACTGTCGGACGAGCAAATTATTACCTGTTGCCGACTGACTGAGCAGGCGGGAGCGGATTTTGTGAAGACCTCCACCGGGTTCGCGGCAGCAGGTGCGACTCTAGAACATGTTGCGCTAATGAAGGCATGCGTTGGAGATCGCCTGAAGGTTAAGGCATCAGGCGGTATTCGCAATATCGACCAGGTGGTTGATTTCTTGAATGCTGGCGCATCTCGCTGCGGAACTTCCGTGGCTGATGAAATATTGAAGCAATTCGACCAAAAATCGGAATAAATAAGTAAAGAGGGTGTTTACTTAACACATGAACGATTTAGTGCTTCCTTCGCTATACATTTCGCATGGCGCACCCATGCTGTTAGACGACGAACTTTGGACATCTCAGCTTGCCGCTTGGTCGGCGAATCTGCCAAAACCAAAAGCAATTTTGATCGTTTCAGCACACTGGGAGAGCGCTCCAATATCGATTAGCTCGACGGCTGCAAATACTCCGCTTATCTACGACTTTGGCGGTTTTGCCCCCAAGTTTTACCAGATGCAGTACGCAACACCTGATTCAAGTTGGTTGGGTGACATGGTTGCAAAGTTGATGCCAGACAATGAGCCGCTGCACCGTCACACCTCGCGCGGCCTTGATCACGGTGCCTGGGTTCCACTGAGGGTTATGTACCCAGATGCAGATATTCCGGTTTTGCAGCTGTCTATGCCAACCAGTGATCCAGTGAAGTTGCTTGACCTTGGTAAAAGGCTTCGTGCTCTTCGCGACGAGGGCGTTTTGGTCATTGGTTCGGGCTTTATGACTCACGGCCTGCCTTACATTCGTGACTGGCGACCTGAGGCAGCCGCCCCTGGTTGGTCAGCAGATTTTGATCACTGGGCACAAGAAGCACTTGCCAGGGGTGACGTCGACACTTTGATCGACTACCGAAACAGCGCACCTGGTATGCCTTTTGCGCACCCGACGGTTGAGCACTTCACGCCGCTTTTTATTTCTCTGGGTGCCGCAAGCAACCCTGAGAACATTGCCGAAACCAAAATCGATGGTTACTTCATGGGTCTAGCTAAGCGGTCATTCGAAGTAGCCTAGATTAGTGAACCCCCGCGACACTTCTAGACCTCATGTTTGGCGCCCGGCTAATGATGTAGCTAGCGCTAGAACCATTTTGCTGCTTCATGGTTCGGGTGCGAACGAGCACGATTTGTTGCCACTCGGAAAGCACCTTGACCCGAACGCCAATCTGCTTTCACCAAGAGGTTTGGTTCGCATGGATGGTGCCGATCGGTTCTTCAAGCGCTATGACGATGGTCGCTTCGACGAGGCAGGAATCATCAAGGCAGTTAGCGAATTGGCTGACTTTGTCTGGGCTGCTTCGGGAGAGTATGGCTTTGATCCTGACCGAGTTTGGGCAGTCGGGTTCTCAAACGGTGCGAACGCCTCTGGAGCACTGCTTTTGTTGCACCCGGACACGGTCTGCGGAATTGCTGCTTTTGGAACCACGAAATCTTTTTTGAAAACCCCATTTCGTGGAGCTAGACCAAACTTGGCAGGAAAACGCGTGTGGATAGCAAATGGCGTTACCGATGATTATTCCCCACCAAACCGCACAGAGGCCATGATTGAGGAATTCACCCAGCTTGGCGCCGAAGTAGAGTTGATGTTGCACCCGGGTGGCCACCTGATTGTCAAAGACCACATTCAGCAAATTGCCAGAAATCTCCCTTAAACTCGCCTTGTCCAGTAGTTTCTCGGAAAGGTAGTTCAACGTGGCTATTTCGCATAACCCGATTTTCAACAGTGCAATGAAGACTGGCGCCGAGGTTGCCAAGATCGACCAGAGCGCAGTTGACGCTGAATTTGCAAAAATTACTTCGACCGCCAAAATGACCATCGAAGGCACAGCCGGCAAGGTTTTCGGCTTGTTGCTGATCCTGGTTGCAAGTGCAACTGCATCGTGGTTGATTCCAGCGGTTGGTGCTTTGTTTATGCCAGCGGTTTTTGTCGGTCTTGGTTTGGCTCTTTGGGCAACGTTTAGCAAGAAGGTTCGCCCAGGCGTAATCGTTGCCTATGCAGCGGTTGAGGGCGTCGTCATTGGCGGTTTGTCATCGATTTTTGAGGCACAGTACCCGGGCATCGTGCAGAACGCGGTTCTTGGAACCTTCGCCACCGCTGGTGCTATGTTTGCTGCCTATCGCTTTGGCTGGATCAAGGTAAATGCTCGTTTCACCCGTGTGATGACTTTTGCCCTATTTGGTTACATGGGCTTCGCAATCATCAACCTTGTTGTTGGAATGATTGCTGGCAACGGCGGTGTCTATTCGTCAGGTATGGCTTGGTTGGCAGGTTTGGTCGGTGTTGTTCTTGCAGCCTTCACCTTGAACCTTGACTTCGAGGCAATCGTTGTTGGCGCACGCGAGGGTCTTCCGGTTGAGAACGAGTGGCGCGCAGCTTTTGGTCTAACTGCAACCATGATTTGGTTGTACATGGAGATTCTGCGACTGGCTGCAATCTTTAACCGCGACTAATTTTCTTCGGGTCTTGTCGCCCAACGAAATCCCAGGTGGTCTAACCGGCCGCCTGGGTTTTTTGTTGCCATTGTTGCCATAGTTCACGAATGTCCCAAGCATTTTCAGCCATGATTGAAACTCCGCGCACACCGGTGCGTCTGGTTTTTCCGGCGATTAGTACCAATCGGGTGTTGAACAAAATGTGGCTGCACCGCGATTGAGCTTCGTCAAAGAAGGTGCTGTCGCTACATCCTGTTCCATCATCCAAGGTGACAAAGACCACACGCTTGCCAGATCGCATTGGTGGGGTTTGAGTGGCCACTCGCACACCGGCAACCAAGACTTCGGTTTTGCTTCTAAGCCCGACCAGCTCGTCGGCTCTCAAGACTCCCATTTCATCGAGCATCGGTCGATACAGTTCAAGTACATGTTCGCTGACATCCATTTTCATGATGCTCATCTCATGACCAACTTTTTCGGCAGTTGTCATTTCGGGGTTACCGCTTGGTAGTTGCTCGAGCAGGGTGAAATCTAACGTGGGTTGCATGGAATCACCGAGTGGTCGGTTTTTTATGGCATTGAGTTGTCTGACTCGAGCCAGAATATCTCCTCGGGTTGCTGTGAACCCTTCACCGGTTAGCGAATCTAGCGCGCCAATCAGTGCCAAATTTTCTAGGGTGCGTCTTGCCGGTTTAGCTCGCAGATAAAAATCACCGATGTCTTTGAACGGTTGATTCTTGAGTATTCGCTCGACCTCAGCCGTGCTTATACCCGACAGTTCGTGAATCGCCATTCGAACTCCGTCACCCTCTACGCGATATTCATCCGTGGATTTATTCACATCTACCGGCAGAAGTTTTACGCCAAGGCGGCGAGCTTCTGATATTAGAAGCCTGCGTGGATACATGCCCGGGTCGTGGGTGAATAGGCCTGCCATGAATTCAACGGGGTAGTGGGTTTTTAGCCACGCGCTTTGATAAGTCGGAAGGGCAAAAGCCGCACCGTGTGCTTTGCAGAAACCAAAACTGCTGAAGCCTTCAATTACAGACCACACTCGCTCGATGACCGCTGGCGGATAACCGCGCGCCTTCGACTCAGACCTAAAGAGCTGTTCGATTTTTGGTTTTAGCCTCGGATTCTCTAAAGACCTGCGCATTTCATCGCCTTTGGCTAAGCCGCAGCCGGTCATCTTGTTGAATATGCGGATCACATGCTCGTGAAAAATAACCACACCCCAGGTCTCACGAAGAATTGGTTCTAAATCTGCATGGATAAAGTCGGCTTTTGCGAATCCGTGGCGACCATCAAGGTAAGGGGCAATCATGTTGCCCTTCATCGGGCCTGGGCGAAATAGCGAGATTTGAATTGTTAGATCGTTGAATTCGGTTGGCTGATGTTTGCCGGTCAGCTCTCTCTGGCCCGGGCTTTCAATTTGAAAAATGCCAAGTGTATTGGTGGTGCGAATTGCCTTAAAAGTTTCAGCGTCATCTCTGGGCACAGCGTCTAAGTCAACAATTTTGCCCTGCACTCTTTCGATCTCGCGAACCGCATAAGCCATTGTGCTTTGCATGCGAACCCCGAGAACATCGAGCTTCAAGAAACCCATTGGGTCCATGTCATCTTTATCGAATTGACTCATCGGCAACCCCATGCCGCTTGGTTCAACCGGGGTCAGGTTGAGCAAGCTCATGTCGCCAAGAATTACACCGCACGGATGCATGGATATGTGCCGGGGGAGTCGATCTAATCTCTCGGTGATGTCGACCAATAGATTCATTTGTCGATCGGTCTCTACCTCTTGGGCAAATTTTGCCAATTCAGGTTTGGTTTGTAAGGCGCCTCTGAAGCTGCGGGCGCTGAAGCGCCACATGTTTTTTGCCAATTCGTCAATTTGATCTTCGTCTAAACCGAGGGCCATTCCTGAATCTCGCATGGCGCCTCGGCCACGGTATGTGCTCTGCATCGAAAGCAAGGTGACTCGCTGGCTTCCGTATCGTTTGAAAATTGCGCGATAGATGTCGTGGCGACGGGCTGATTCAACGTCGATATCGATATCGGGCAGGCTTGAGCGTTCAACGCTCAAGAATCTCTCGAACAGTAGGTCGTGCTCGATCGGGTCTACGCCACTGATACCCAAGAGATAGTTGGTTAGTGAGCCAGCGCCTGATCCTCGAGCCTGGCTTCGAATTCGCATGTCGCGAATCATCTGAGCTACGTCGGCAACGGTCAAAAAGTAGGTTGCGAAACCTAGCTTGTTTATAGTGATTAGTTCTTGTCCAAGGCGGTGTTGCACCTGCCTGAGGGTCTCGCCACTTGCGTTTGGGTAGTAGAGATCAATGCCGGCATGGGCTTTTTGCCACAAAACTTCGAATGGGTTGCCTTCAATTCCTAGTGTCGATTTTTCAGGCGTTTTGGGTTTTCCCCAGCCGCAATCACTGATTGGCTCTAATCGGCAACGCTCAGCCAACTTTGAGGTGCTTTCGAGTAAGGCAATAGCTCTCGGTTGATCTTCGGTTATCTCTTTAGCAAGATATTGCATTGCTTGCTCAGGCTTTAGCCAGGCCTGAGCATTGGGTTGCGGCTTGAATACGCCAAGCGGTTCAAGGTGTCTTGCCGCATCAAGAATGTCTGCGGTTAGTGCGTCGTCAGGGGTGAGATAGCGAACCGCATTGGTTAGAACGGTAGGCACCGATAGTGAATCTGCCAGTTCAAGCATTCTTCTGGCATGGATAACTGATTGCTCTGTTCCCGGCTCAGTAAGGTGGCAAGAAATTTCTACTCCCAGGGTTCCCGCAAACCTGAACAGGTTTTTCCAATGCTCCAGCGCCACGCTAGCCGCGTTTTTATTAGCCTCGAGAGCTAATCGACCTACATCGCTGTTCGAGCCAACCAAGACTGTGCAGCCTCCGGAGTCTTTCAGTATTGCTGCCAGTTGAGATCTTTTGATGCCAATTAGTTTTTTGCTGCTGCCAAAGGTTCTGCCCGAGTGCGCTTCCGAAATGATGGAGCACAGGGTTGACCACCCGTGACCATGATTTTGACCGTGTGCCAAAATCGTGCACCTTGCCAATTCAGCTTGATCATCATCAAAAACGGCAAGGTTAACGCCAACTATCGGGGCAATATCTAGTTGAAGGCAGGCTCCGATGTGTTTTACCGCTCCATACAGACCATCGCGATCGACTATCGCCAGTGCGCTGAAACCCATGGCTGCTGCCGCCTCGGCCATTGCTTCGGGTCTGGTGACTCCGTAGTGCCCCGAGTAGGCAGATGCCACATTGAGGTGAACAAACCCGCTCATGACTTTGCTGAGCCTTTATGAATAGACGCGAACTAGGCGCCAAGCGTTTTGATTGCTGGTTTCAAGGGTGTGCACCAATTCGTATTGGGCTAGCGAGCTGTTTTCTTTTGAGGCGCAGATTCGCCACATTTCTACCTCGAGTACTCCGGCACCGATTCCGCGTTGTGCTCGTGCCGCTTCAACCCACCACTCTTTACGAGCGAACCATCGAACAGGCTTGGCGTTCACCAGATAGCTACCGCCTCGCCAGCGGAACCCGATTGGCTCACCTCCCTGGTTGGTTGAAACCAAAACTCTCTCATCAACCCGCAGCATTGCCGGCCCCTCTCAATCAAAAGATTATTCGAACACTTGTTCGAACGTTAAGAGTGTAGGGGGTGACGCTGACAATTCATATTTGGCGGTTATTTTTTAGAAGCTGGGTGATCCATGCGCATGTAGACGCCACCGGTTTCAAGCTCTTCTAGCATCTGATTCAAGCGCTTGGTTCGAGTCAGTGGCATTTTGGCACGGATAATCCAAGACAGGTAATCGTTGCGTTGATAGGCCGGTCTGGCGTTGTAATCTGCCCGAAGACCCCGGTCTTCTAGAGCCCGTTTTACATCCTCGGGCATTTCATTCAGCTTGCGTTTTAGGTGACCGTTTTTATCGCGCGGCGAACGACTGTCAGATTCTCGGCGATCATGTTCCCGGTTAGCCAAAACGCACCAACCTAGTAGATTGGGCGAATTAGGTCGGCCGAGTTGTTTCTAACCTGACCGACTTCAGCGCCAACTTTGAAAAACTCAGCCTCGGCAGCAACTCGATCAGAATCGACTGAAACTGCCTCTAGAAGTTCAGCATCGCCTTCGATGTGCGGGTCAAGCCAGGCTTCGAAGGTGTCAGGCGATAGCAAGACGGGGTTTCGATCATGGATGTGCGCCAGCTCGGGGGCAGAGTCTTTGGTCAAGGTGGTAGCTGAGAGCAACCAGCGTGCCGGGTCTTTGGCATCTTTGCTCGGGTCTGCCCACCATTCGTAAAGACCAGCAAGCGCAAACATACCGTCGACGCCAGCGCTGATGTAAAACGGCTGCTTGGTGCCATCTGCAGCCACCTGCCACTCGTAATAGCCAGAAGCTGGAATAACGCAGCGACGACGAACCACTGAGTCTTTGAATGAGGGTTTTTCAAGGATGGTTTCGATGCGCCCGTTAATCAGTGGACCGTGCTCGTCAACTGACTTAGCCCAGCGGGGAACGAGACCCCAGCGAGCGGCGTGAAGTTCACGGCTCAGTTCACCGATCGGAGAGCCATCTTCGGCTTTTTTGAAAGCTCGATCAACCAAGATTGCAATGGGTTGGGTTGGCGCGATGTTGTAGCTAATTCCCGGCACTTCACCGATTACATCGTCTGCCTCAAAAATAGTCTGTAACTCACCAACTGCTCGAGCAACAACAAATCTTCCGCACATGGTTAGACCTCTTCGGCCTCTGGCTCGACAAACTTCTTTTCGAGACGTTTCTTGCCAAAATGCACCAACAGAACAAAAACAATAATTACGCCAACAAATATGAGGCTGCCAAATTTTAGATGACCGGCAAGCTGGTCATAGCTGGCGCGAGCGAGGTAACCGACTCCTACATAGGCTGAAGCCCAAACTGCGCAGGCACCGAATGTCCAGGTGATGAATTTTTTGTAGGGCATGCGCGTCATGCCAGAAACCACAGGCACAAGAGAGTGCAGCATTGGTAAGAATCTCGAGACAGCAACAGCAATGCCCCCTCGATGCTCAACAAAGTGGTCAGCCATTCGCCAGTTTCGCTCACCTAGTTTTTGACCAAGTTTGCTGTTTCGAATGCGTTCGCCAAAAAACCTGCCGATGAAAAAGCCTAGAGATTCGCCAATGAGTGAACCGAGTAGAACTGCTCCGAGCAGCCAAAAGAAATCACCAATATCCAAAACGCCGGCAGAGGCAACCAGAACCACTGTGTCGCCTGGGATTATCAAGCCCGCGAACAACGAAGTTTCGAGGAGGATAGCCAGCCCGGCTAGAAGATTGCGGGTAATTGGGTCAACGCCTTGAACCGCATTGAGTATCCAGTCGAGAATGTCGTTCACGAATTAATCATCCCATGGGCCAAGGATTGAAAATTTGGAATACCGTTCTAATAAATAAGGGTTGCCTAACCTTCGTTGCACAAACGTTATAAACGGGAGTAAACCTTAATCGGAAGGTCAATAGCCTTCCAGAAAGCGAGACACTAATGCACGCGAACCCCGCAGTGCTGACTGAGCTAAGCGCACTTGATCTTTCACGCTGGCAGTTTGGTCTAACCACCGTTTATCACTTCTTGTTCGTGCCTTTGACAATTGGCATGGTGCTGTTAGTAGCTATCATGCAAACCGCCTGGGTTCGCACCGAAAACGTGAAGTATCTTCACATGACCAAGCTCTTCGGCAAGATCTTTTTGATCAACTTTGCTATGGGTGTAGTCACCGGAATCGTTCAGGAGTTCCAATTTGGAATGAACTGGTCTGATTACTCAAGATTTGTCGGTGACGTATTCGGTGCCCCGCTTGCCATGGAAGGCCTCCTAGCGTTTTTCTTTGAGGCCACATTTATCGGCCTCTGGATTTTCGGATGGGGCAGGCTTTCAAAGAAAGTTCACCTAGCTACTATCTGGATGACTGCTTTTGGCGTCTTGCTATCGGCATACTTCATCCTTGCTGCTAACGCATTTATGCAAAACCCAGTTGGTTTCGAGATCAATGAAGCAAAGAATCGTGCCGAATTGGTCGACATTGGCGCTGTTTTGACCAATATCGTTGCACTAAACCAGTTTCCGCACACAATCACCGCGTCTCTAATGTTTGCCGGTGCAGTAATTGCCTCAGTTTCGGCTTATCACCTAAAGCGCAACCAGCAGGTGGGCACGATGCTCACCTCGCTTCGTTTTGGTCTTTGGTCAGTAATCGTGGGTGGTCTTGGCACTGCCCTGAGCGGCGACGGGCTAGGCCTTGCCATGGTTCAAACTCAGCCAATGAAAATGGCGGCTGCCGAGGCGCTCTACAACACCGCGGCTCCGGCATCATTCTCACTGTTCACTCTTGGAACCCCAGATGGAAAGAGCGAGTTGTTCTCAATTCGAATTCCGAACCTGCTTTCATTCCTGTCTACCCACACCCTGGATGGTGAGGTTGAGGGCCTTAACGACCTGCAAGCGCAGTATGTAACTGCGTTTGGTCCTGGCGACTACATGCCAATTATCTGGGTAACGTACTGGGCATTCCGCTGGATGATTGCTCTCGGTGTGCTTTCATTCTTGGTTGCGGCTGTTGGGCTGTGGCTAACTCGAAAGGGCGAACTGAACCTTCCGAAATGGACCTGGAATATCGCCATTTGGGCCGCGCCACTGCCAGTGCTTGGCATCTCAATTGGTTGGCTGTTTACCGAAATGGGGCGTCAACCATGGTTGGTCTTCAAATTAATGAAAACTGCAGACGGAGTTTCTCCAGGAATTAACGGAGTTGATGTTCTGATCTCGCTAATTGTCTTCACACTGATTTATGGCGTGTTGGCCGTTGTTGAAATGAAGCTCCTTTTGGCTGCCGCGCAAAAGGGTATCGAGGATGAGAAATCTGAGAATGCCCCTGATGTTGAACAACTAACAGTGGCTTACTAGAAATCGATAGGAAAAAACAAAATGCAACTCAATGAAATTTGGTTCCTTATCGTCGGTTTCTTGTTCATCGGCTACTTTGTGCTCGATGGGTTTGATTTCGGCGTCGGTATGTCTTTGCCTTTCCTTGGCAAAGATGACACGGATCGTCGCGTTCTGATCAACGCCATTGGGCCGGTTTGGGACCTCAATGAAACCTGGGTAATTGTGGCTGGCGCAAGCTTGTTTGCAGCTTTCCCAGAATGGTACGCATCGCTGTTTAGCGGTTTCTATCTGCCATTATTGCTGATTCTGGCAGCTCTTATCGCCAGAGGAGTGGCTTTTGAGTATCGCGGAAAGGGGCACACCATCGGGGCAAATGAAACTCGATGGAAAGCTACCTTCGACTGGATGATTGTGGTCGGCTCTGCTTTACCTGCCCTGCTCTGGGGCGTCGCTTTTGCAAACATCGTTCAGGGAGTGCCATTGAACTCTGAACATGTTTACACCGGCACACTTTTCACACTGTTGAACCCTTATGGGGTGCTCGGTGGTCTTGTGACGCTGACCTTATTCTGGACTCACGGGTTGATTTTCATCACCTTGAAGACCGACGGCGACATCAAGGATCGAGCGCGTGCGCTGGCTACCAAGGTTGGCGCAGTTGCCACTGCATTTGCAGCCGCATTCCTGACCTGGACATTGATTCAACACTTCAGTGTGCTCGGATTCATCCTGGCTGGGCTGGCAGCGGTTAGCCTGATTTCAGGGCTATTCGCTAATTTCGCCAAGCGTGAGGGAATTGCCTTTAGTTTGTTGGTGGTAACCATCATTACCGCAGTCGCAAGCCTATTTGCATCCTTGTTCCCAAACGTCTTTCCTTCAAGTATCGATCCGGCGTTCAGTTTGACCATTGAAAACGCATCTTCAAGTCAATACACCTTGACTGTCATGAGTTGGGTTGCTGTGTTTATGATTCCACTAGTGCTGCTTTACCAAGGCTGGACCTACTGGGTCTTCAAGAAGCGAGTTAGCCGAAAGTCGATTCCGGCCCATTCGCACTAATCGCAGAGGATAGTTCACTATCAAACCGCTAGATCCCCGACTGCTCAGGGAGGCTAGGGCGACCCGCTGGTTCATCACCGGCGTGGTCGCCCTCGCCGTGCTGTCTAGTTTTGCGACGATCACCCTAGCTTGGCAGCTGTCATGGTTTGTTACTCAGATTTTTATTGAACGCCAGCCATTGCCCGCAGTAGTCGGAGCATTGTGGTGGGCTCTGGTTGCGGGGCTGATTCGAGCTTCCGTAATCTGGTTCCAAGAGTTTCTGGCTCAACGAGCCGCGAATCAGGTGAAGCTTGAGCTTCGGGCAAAGTTTTTTGAATCGGTCTCAAAACTTGGTGCAGGGTGGCTAGCCAGCCGCAAGATAGCCGAGCTGAATTCCATGGCAACAACGGGCATTGATGCTCTGAATGCCTATTTTTCAAAGTACCTGCCCCAGCTGGTTTATACCGCAGTCATCACTCCGGTCTTCGTGGCAGTAATTTGGTTTGCAGATTACATAAGCGGCATAACGCTGCTGCTAACTCTTCCGCTAATTCCAATTTTTATGATTTTGATTGGTTGGGCAACAAAATCGGTTCAGTTGAGACAGCTCGAGGCGCTAAATCGACTCACTGGTCATTTCTTAGAAGTAATGCGCGGGCTAAGCACCCTTCGCATATTCAGAAGAGCCACAGCTCAGGTTCAAACGCTCACCGAAGTAAGTGAGCAATACCGTGTCAGAACTATGAAAGTCCTCAGAGTTTCATTTCTATCCGGATTCGCCCTCGAGCTGTTGAGCAGTCTTTCGGTGGCAGTGGTGGCAGTGGCCATCGGATTACGTCTGGTTAACGGAGACCTGTCACTGTTCATCGGTCTTTACGTTTTGATTTTGGCGCCCGAGGCGTTCCTGCCAATCCGACAGGTAGGCGCTAACTTTCATGCGTCTGCCGAAGGAGTTGCCGCAGCCGATTCTATTTTGAATGTTATCGATGAGGCGAAATCGATCAGAACGCATGTGCAGAGACTATTGGTTGAGGAACCATTCAAGTTTGAGCCAGCGCAACTCACTGTGTTGACCGGGCCATCGGGGGTGGGTAAAACCACGATTATTCGCCAACAATACGCACTAGATGAACCTTATGGCAGCAGAAAATACTCAGACCTGGCATGGGTTCCCCAGCGACCGGTGCTGTTCGACGCCACTGTGAAGCAAAACATTGCCGGACCAAATTCGATAGATCAGCATGCCATGGATAGGTGTTTGGCTCTTGCTGCAATTGACGACCTAGAAGTCGAAACTCAGGTAGGAATTAGTGGTTCAAAAGTCTCAGGTGGCCAGGCACAACGTATTTGCCTAGCTCGAGCCTTTTATCGAATTTTGACCACTGAGGCAACGACTTTGATTGTCGATGAGCCTATTTCTGCCTTGGATGAAAAGCGCGCGGCAATTATTGTTCAAAGCCTCAAGCAACTTGCCAAGGATGGCTACACCGTAGGAGCGGTTTCTCACCAGCAACAGTTGATCGATGCCGCCGACCGCTTGATTGAGGTGGGCAATGGCTAAAACTTCAAGAATAATACTCGGGTTACCCAGATCAGGTCAGTTCAAACTTGGTCTTGCCGTGGCAGCCCTTCAATCTCTTTTTGCTGTCGCTCTACTTGCAACCTCAGCCTGGCTAATCTCCAGAGCGGCCGAACATCCACCAATTATGTATCTATCGATTGCTGTGGTTGGTGTTCGAGGATTTGCTGTTGGTAGAGCAGCAGGCAGGTATGCCGAGAGAATTCTGCTGCACGACTCAGCTTTCAAGATGTTAAAACTTCAACGACCGCGGATTCTTGAAAAGCTGATTCCCTTCGCGCCTGCTGGTATGCCCGATCGCGGAGCAACCATCTCGAAGCTGGTTAACGATGTTGATGAGTTGCAAAATCTCCCAATCCGAGTGATTGCCCCATTGGTGCAGTCGATTGTTGTTTCGCTGTTGGCAGTGATTGGAGTCTCGCTGCTACTGCCAAATGCGGCTATGGTGCTGGCCCTAACTCTGTTGGCTGCCTTTTTGCTGGCTTTGCCGCTTTCTGGCTGGGCTAGCCGTAGCGCCGATTCAGCCTCGGCTGAAACAAAATCTAACCTTGCCAGTTTGAGTGTCGAGGCGCTTGAAAATCTTGAGATTCTGCAAACCTACGATTGGTTGACTGCAAAGTTCGATGAAATCAAAACTACGGATGCCATCATGGCAAAGCAGGCAAATCTATCAGCAGTGTCGGCCGGTTTGGGCCAATCTCTGCTCAGTGTGCTCTCAGCCATATCGATTTTTGGGATGGCCTACCTTGGAGCCGAGTCAGTCTCAGCGGGTAGAAATCCTGGTGTTTTACTAGCTCTCTTTGCTTTGCTTCCCATTGCCGTGTTTGAAGTGGTAACCGTTGCCCAGCCGGTGGTGTCGGCGTTCAATAGATATCGTGCCGCGGCAAGTCGTTTAGGTGAACTGCTTGATAACCCAGTTCCTCGGGAACTCGAAATTTGCGAAGGAGAGTTGCAACTCAGCCGAATTGAGTCGATTGAACTTGTTCGTGTATCAGTCAACTACCCGGGTCGCGCAGAGATCTTGAAAGATTTTGATTTAACTCTGCGCAGCGGGGAGACGCTTGTACTGCACGGCAAGAGTGGAGCGGGTAAGAGCACTATTGCCAACATCCTAGTTAGGTTTCTTAACCCAGCATCGGGTAGCTATCTGATTAACGGGATTCCGGTGGATTCGTTCACCAGTGAGTCACTCAGAGAGAAAATTGGTCTCATTGAGCAGAACCCAATAATTTTCAACGGTTCAGTGCGCGAGAACCTTCTGATAGCCAAGTCTTCGGCCGACGAAGCTGAACTGGTCTCAGTATTAACCAGAGTGGGTCTTTGGTCTATGTTCAGTGGCCGCGAGGGCCTCGAAACCCAACTTGGTGAGCGCGGTGTACTTATTTCAGGTGGGGAGGCTCAGCGTCTGGCTTTGGCTAGGGCCTTACTCGCAGATTTTGAACTACTAATCATGGATGAACCCACTGCCAACGTCGATAAAACCATGGCTGATGGGCTGGTGCGTGACTTATTAGCAGCGGCGGGCATGGGCAAAACCGTTTTGTTGATTACCCACGATGCCGATTTCGGATCTTTGGCGCAACTTAGTTTGAAGATCTGAGTTCTGTTTAGAAGCTTGATATTGGGCTAAATAAGAGTGCTTTGTAGCCTTAGTCGTTTTTGAAAGGCTTCAAAGTGTTTGGCTTGCCCTACCGGCCCGCCTAGGTTGACCCAGTTTTCAACCACTCTGATGCCTTGAAGTGAACTCAGCGCCCAGATTTCTAAACCGACAAGATCAGCTGGTTTGACCTTCTCAAGTCTGGCGGCTAGGCCCATCTCAGCCGCAATAGCGAATATTTCATCCCGGGTGATACTGGCTAGCCAATCTGTTTGCGAGTCTGGCGCGCATAGAACATCTCCACGCCACCAGACCAATGCACTCAGTGCACCTTCGGAGATGTATCCGTCGCCAGACAAAAGAACAGCTTCATCGGCGCCGTGCATTTTGGCGGCACGACGAAGTTGAAGGCAGAGGCTTAGATCCGGTCCTTTTACAGTTGGATGTTTGCGCGGATCAGTTTCAGGGTTCGTCCAAAGTGAAATAGGGCCCAATTGATCTGGTGCCTCGCGAAGGCGCAAATACAAGTGATGGGGGCTTTGCCCCTCACCGTGAAACTCGATACGTGGAAACCAGCGCCCAGTTTTAGGTATAGCGTCTCGAACAGCGTAATAAAAGCCTTCAAGTTGATCAGAGCAGTCAGGTGCCACCTGTTGAACCCAATTGCCGAAGCGATCAAAGTGTTTTTGAATGTGGCGAGCGCGACCGTCTTCAACTAACCAGGAGTCGGCCACCTGCAGGTCAACTTCAGATGCGGGGGCAGAGGTCACTAATTCGAGGTGGTTATTGCGAAAACAAAAGAACTGGCCAAAATCGGTCATCTGCTCACCTCCTAGTTGTCATCAACTGCAGTGCGTCTAATCTAGATTACGAACCCATCCGAGAACAAAGTGAACTAGGAGTGAAATGCATCTTTATTCTGCGCACCTAGCCGGATGGGCCAGCCCTGCAGATGTTTTCGTTCAGTTCTATGCAGATGAGGCATATGCCTTTTGGTTAGATCGTGAGACTCACCCCACTGAGCCCTACAGCGTAATCGGGGCAGGAACCGCTGAACAACTTGGTGATGAACCCATAAAGCTATTGGGTAAGGCTGCGGCTTTACACGGTTATGCAGGTATCGCCAGTGAGATTGAATCACTAGAGTTACCGTTCAGCTGGAGACCAGGTCTTGTTGGTGCTCTTCACTACGAAGGCAACAGTGAAGGTAATGGCGACACTGGATTTATCCGTGTGGATAGAGCCATAGTCTTTGATCACTCGACCAAGAGCATGTATTTTCTTGGTCTCTTTGCCAGCCAGAGTGATTTTGACCATTGGCACCACGCAGCACTACTCAGGCTCACTTTAGTTGGTGGGCAACAGTCGATTTATCGCGTAAAACACGCGTCAAGGCAGTCTTCATCCGGCGTAGCACTTCGCCACAGCCCAGAGAATTACCTGAGCATGATTGAGAGGGCCCAAAAGTACATTGCGACCGGTGACGTTTATCAAATTTGCCTCACAAACGAGTTGACCATTGAAACCCAGGCTGACCCGCTTTATACCTTTCTAAAACTGAGAGAAATCAACGCAGCGCCTTATTCTGCTTACCTTCGTTTAGCTAACACGGCGGTGGTCAGCAGTTCGCCAGAACAGTTTTTGCAGATTGGTGTAGATGGTCTAATCAGCACCAAGCCGATCAAAGGCACACGCGGCAGGGGAGCGGCAGAGGTCGAAGATCAAGCTATTGCCGATGAATTGCGCGCAAACCTAAAAGAGCGCGCTGAAAACCTCATGATCGTAGATCTGATGCGCAATGACCTATCGAGGGTTGCGCTCGCCGAATCAGTCAGTGTGACCAAACTCTTCGAGATCGAGAGCTACGCAACGGTTCACCAATTGGTTTCTACCGTGCAAGCGCAGTTGAAGCCAAATCTCGACGTTAGCGATGTCCTTCTGGCAGCTTTTCCGGGTGGTTCAATGACTGGCGCGCCAAAGATTCGTGCGATGCAACTCATCCGTGAATTAGAACTTGGCCCTAGGGGAGTTTATTCGGGGGCAATTGGCTATGTTGGTGTTGATGGCAGCGCCGAATTTGGCATGGTTATTCGGACGCTCGTGTTCGAGGCTGGGGTTGCCAAGCTTGGTGTCGGTGGCGGCATCACCAGTGATTCGGTTCCACAGGCAGAGCTTGCTGAAACCCAACTTAAGGCGCAGGTCTTGTTGCGGGTGTTGAATGCGGTTGACCCCTGGGCCTAATTTGCTTGGCTACTTGGTAATCTTGAACCTTAGAACTGTTTTTGAGTTCAAGACTTCGAAGAGTGAGTAAATGACTGAGCAAAACGCGCCTGCAGAGAGCGAATACGACGTATCCGCCATCCAAGATAAATGGCTTCCAATCTGGGATGAACTGCGACCTTTTGCTTCAGGTAACCCTGGCGATGCCCGACCTAAGAAGTATGTGCTCGACATGTTTCCTTACCCGTCTGGCGACCTTCACATGGGGCATGCAGAGGCTTATGCTCTTGGCGATGTAATCTCGCGCTACTGGGTGCAAAAGGGCTTCAACGTTATGCACCCAATCGGTTGGGATTCATTCGGTCTACCAGCAGAAAATGCTGCTATTAAGCGCGGCCTAGACCCAAAGGGCTGGACCTACGACAACATTGCTCAGCAGCGTTCTTCAATGCGTCGCTACGCCTGTTCGTTTGACTGGGATCGCGTGCTGGTTACTTCAGACCCTATCTACTACCGCTGGAATCAGTGGTTGTTCCTAGAGTTCTACAACAAGGGTCTTGCCTACCGCAAAAACTCAAATGTGAACTGGTGCCCTAGCTGCCAAACCGTACTTGCCAACGAACAGGTTGTGCAGGGTCTCTGTGAGCGATGCGACAGTGTCGTCACCAAGAAGGCGCTGACGCAGTGGTACTTCAAAGTAACTGAGTATGCCGACCGACTTCTCGATGACCTAAATAGTCTCGAAGGCAACTGGCCGTCAAAGGTGCTTTCAATGCAGCGCAACTGGATCGGCCGTTCTTATGGCGCCGATGTCGACTTCGTAATCGAAGGTCGAACCGAGCCGGTAACCGTATTTACCACGCGTCCTGACACTTTGTTCGGTGCCACTTTTATGGTGGTCGCTGCCGACAGTGCTCTTGCCGCCGAATTGGTAGCTGGAGCTGGCGAAAGCATCCGTGACGAGTTTGCGGCATATCTTGAAATGGTCAAACAGTCGAACGACATTGAGCGTCTGGCTACAGACCGACCAAAGACTGGCGTGAATCTAGGCCGATTCGCTATCAACCCGGTAAATGGCGCGAAGCTGCCAATTTATGCCTCTGACTATGTTTTGGCAGACTATGGCCATGGCGCAATCATGGCAGTTCCTGCGCACGATCAGCGCGACCTAGATTTTGCTAAGGCAATGGGGTTGCCTGTGCAGGTCGTTGTCGAAACCGATGAAGAAGACCCTTCTGTAACCGGTGTTGCAACCACTGGCGAGGGCGTTTTGGTCAACTCTGGCGCTCTAAACGGCCTTTCGAAAACCGACGCAATCAACAAAATCGCAGAAATTCTTGAAGCTGATGGCAAAGGCAAGAAAGCTAAAAACTTTAGACTTCGCGACTGGCTGATTTCTCGCCAACGCTACTGGGGAACTCCAATCCCAATCATCCACTGTGCAAATTGTGGAGAAGTGCCTGTGCCGCAAGATCAACTACCAGTTGAGCTTCCATCGGCCGAAGGTCTTGACCTCAAACCAAAGGGAACCTCACCGCTTGGTGGAGCTACCGATTGGTTGAATGTTTCCTGCCCTAAGTGTGGCGGTGCGGCTCAGCGTGACACTGACACTATGGACACCTTCGTGGATTCGTCTTGGTATTTCTTGAGATTCTTGTCACCAAATTCAACCGAAGTGGCTTTTCCCAAAGATGAAGCTGCTGCCTGGGCTCCGGTAGACCAATACGTCGGCGGAGTAACTCACGCGATTTTGCATCTGCTCTATGCCCGATTCATTACCAAAGTTCTTCATGACCTTGGTCAGATTGACTTCGAAGAACCGTTCACTCGCTTGTTGAATCAAGGCATGGTTTTGATGAATGGTTCGGCGATGTCAAAATCGCGCGGAAACATCGTTGCGCTGAGCGAACAGCTAGATGAGCACGGTGTGGATGCAGTGCGTCTCACCATGTCGTTTGCTGGTCCACCAGAAGACGACATTGATTGGGCTGATGTGTCACCAGCTGGCGCTGCCAAGTTCTTGGCTAGAGCCTGGAGAACAGCCAATGACGTTACCAGCGAGCCTGGGGTAGCGGTTGCCACCGGAAACCGTGAACTTCGCAAGGCGACACACACTTTCTTGCGTGATTTTGGGCCACTCATTGAAGGTTTCAAATTCAATGTTGGTGTAGCCAAAATCATGGAACTGGTAAACGCACTTCGCAAAGCTATTGACGGTGAAGCTGGCTCTGCTGACCCGGCGGTTCGTGAGGCAGCCGAGATTGTTGCGAAAGCCCTGTCATTGTTTGCCCCATACACAGCCGAAGATATGTGGCAGAAGTTGGGCTACGAGCCAGGTGTTGCGCTTGCTGGTTTACCCGAGGCTGATCTATCACTTCTTGTTCAAAGCAGCGTCGTCGCTATCGTTCAGGTAGACGGAAAGCTTCGAGACAAATTTGAAGTTGCTATCGACATAACTGAGGATGAGTTGCGTGCCAAGGCAATGTCATCTGAGGCTGTACTTCGAGCAATTGGAGATAAAACGGTGGTAAACACCATTGTTCGAACCCCAAAGCTTGTAAACATAGCTACTACATAGCTCGTTATTCACAATTAACTCCCGAGTGCCCAGTCTTTTGGCTGGGCACTCTACTTTTAACCGATGGACTGGTTGAGAAATCGAATTACTGAAGCGTTGGCTGGCTCCCGCCCTGTATCCCGAAAACTTTTGCTCGCATTGGGTCTATTGGTGGCAAGTGTAGTTTTCGTCGTTAGCAATTTAACTGCGCCTTCAACTGGTCAACAGACCCTTCCAAATTCTGCTCCATCGAGTGAAATGGTTGCTGCTGGCGTTGAAGATTCTGCTCAAGCTATTAGTGCCGCTGTAATTTTCATTCACATCATCGGTGCGGTTGAATCGCCCGGAATCTATGAGCTTGACGCAGGATCAAGAGTCATCGACGCCGTATTTGCAGCCGGAGGCCTAACTTCATCAGCAGACCAAGCCAGCATAAATTTAGCGCGGTCTCTATCTGATGGTGAGCAAATATTTATTGGTGTTACGGGGCAGGCGATGAATTTAGGCGGGGTGCAAGGCCCTCAAAGCAATCTCATCAATTTGAATCTTGCAACGGTAGTCGAACTTGAGGGGTTACCAGGTGTTGGCCCAGCATTAGCAGGCCGGTTGGTTGATTGGCGGCAGGCCAATGGTGGCTTCAAAAAGAAAGAAGACCTGCTCGAGGTTAGTGGTATAGGAGACAAGCTTTACTCCGGAATTAAAGATTTGGTTTCGCTTTGAGAACTTGGTTTGCTGCTGCACTGCTTTGGTCGGTCCTTGTGATTTTGCAAAATAGTCAGGGGTTACCCTAGTCGTGCGCAAAATAATCAGATTTCTCTTTCCAGCGATAGTTTCGCTCGCGCTTGGTTTGACCTCATTCAGCTTTCAGCTACAGCCGAGAACAACCGAACTGCAGAAGCTTGCGGCGAGTTTCGCTGAATTTGATGCTGATCTTGAAATTCTTGACACTCCGAAGATGGCATCCTCAAAGTTCGGGGGTCATCGAGCTGCCTTCAAAATTCTGCGTTACAAGGGTTACTCTGCTTCAACTGAATCTTGGATTCCCGCGAGTGCAATCGGCCAATTATCTTTATCCGAGGTTGAGAACTGGCAAATACGCGGTGCAGTCATTCGATGCAAATTGAATACAAAACCAGCACCGCCTGGCACCCGATTCATGCTTTTTGCTAGGTGTGAAAATCCCCAGCTTTTGAAGCAGGCGCCTCCTCAAGCTCAATTCATCGAGAGTATTCGCTCTAGTTTCATGGCAAATTTGAGTGGCGTTACTGATGAATCAGCCGGATTGGTTGCCGGATTAGCAATCGGTGACACCAGCAGAATTCCAGAGCAACTACTGAATGAAATGAAAAGCGTTTCTTTGACGCACCTGACCGCAGTTTCTGGTGCTAACTGCGCAATAGTGACTGGGGTTATCTTCTTTTTGCTAAAGCGAAAAATTGCTAATCGTTCGTTAGTTTGCCTGTTATCCGCTTGTGGCCTCATTCTTTATGTGCTGATAGTTGGCCCAGAACCCAGTGTCCTGAGGGCAGCTGTCATGGCACTGGCGGTCATTTTTGGCTTTTCACTAGGACGGAAAGCCGCAGCTGAGGTTTCATTGGCTTTAAGTATTTGCATCCTGCTAATTGCAGATCCATGGTTGGCTACAAATTTTGGTTTCGCGTTATCTGTAGCCGCTACTCTCGGAATTCTCCTCCTCACAACCGGCCTAACTGAGTGGCTCAGTAATCGAATGCCGAAATGGTTAGCTATTTCAATTTCTGTTGCGCTTGCGGCTCAAATTTTCTGCTTGCCCATATTGCTTCAACTTCAGTCCGGAGTCTCCAGTTATGCCGTACCTGCAAATGTCATCGCTGAGCCATTGATCGCTCCGATAACAGTGCTAGCTATGGCTGCTTGTTCAGTGGCTTGGCTAATTCCTTGGCTCGCGTCTGTAATTACCTGGACAGCATCGATTCTTGCCCAAGTAATTGTATTTATAGCTCATTACTTAGCTGCAGCCCCCATGCAGTCAATCTCTTGGCCAGTTGGCTTTTTGGGGCTCGGTATGGCGCTTTCGCTCCTTATCGGGTTCGTGCTCCTATTTCGATTCAAGAATCACCTACAAAGGTTTTTAGGAGCTGCGCTCACAATAGGCTTGTTGGCCAGTGTGCTTGGAGGGTTTGGTTTCAAACTTCAGTCGCAAATGAGTTGGTCCGGCAAGCAATGGCAGGTAGTCGCCTGCGATGTGGGGCAGGGCGATGCATTAGTCATCCGATCTGCAGGCTTTACTGCTGTATTGGATGTTGGTAAGAGTGATAGTTTGATCGACACCTGCCTAGAGGGCTTGGGTGTCTCAACAATCGATTTACTGGTGCTCACGCACTTTGATTTAGATCATGTTGGAGGCATCAAGGGGGCACTAAGTTCTAGGAAGGTTCGAACGGCAATGCTGTCTCCGTTTGAAGATCAAAGATTGGCTGCGTCTCAAGTTTTAGATCACCTTGACCAACTAGGTGTCCAAGTTATTGATGGCGAGGTTGGCATGTCGGGGTCTATCGGAGAAATGTCATGGAGAGTCTTGAGCCCACACCATAACGCTGCAGGTTCTGAGGATTCAAACGATGCAAGTATTGCGATGCTCTTTTCTGCCCCGAATTTTTACCTAGTGACACTCGCGGATTTGGGCGAGAGAGGTCAAATGAGGCTAGCTCAAGAAGCGGGCACCTGGCTGGGGCGAGGCCTCGATGATCGTCCATTGATTCTTAAGGTCGCTCATCACGGATCCGCGGACCAATTTCCTGAATTCATCGAGGCACTAAGGCCTGACCTGGCCTTAGTTTCGGTGGGTGTGGGAAATTCCTATGGTCACCCAACCCAGCGCACCATGAATTTGTTGGAACTTACTGGAGCTCGAATATTGCGAACAGATCAGTCTGGTTCAATTGCCATTTGGTCGACCAAAGAGGGTCTCGCCTATTCGCTCGCAGGTAGGCTGGACTAGTGAGTAAGGCAAGGCAAGTGGATTGGCGCAAGGCGCACGCATCGCCGGTCGTATTTGTGTCAGGCTCTGAAGAGTATTTTGCCTCCCGCGCCATTCGTGCTGTGCGCGAAGAACTTAAGGCTTTAGATGCCGCACTAGAGATTCACGAACTGGATGCCGCCGACTACACCGTTGGCACATTGTTGAATCTCACTAGCCCTTCGCTCTTTGCAGAGCCCCGTTTGGTAATCATTCGAGGCGTCGAACGTTGCAGCGACGACTTCATAACTGATGGCATTCGATATCTGGATTCAACCACCGAAGACACCACCGTAATCATTAGACACAACAGTTCTAGTGTGCGCGGTAAAAAGCTGGTTGACGCACTGCGTGAAAACCACCTCGTGATTGAAATCGCCTGTGCAGAGTTGAAAAAAGATTCAGACCGCCAGGCTTTTGTTCAAGCGGAGTTTGCAAGTGCCGAACGTAAAATACAGCCGGCTGCGGTTAGAGCTCTTTTAGATGCGTTTGCCGACGATACTGCTGAGCTTGCCGCAGCCTGCAGCCAGCTATTGATGGACAGCGCAGACTCTATTACCGAGTCGATCGTTGAGCGGTATTACGGCGGTCGCGTCGAAACCAATGCTTTCAAGGTTGCTGACGCTGCACTGGCTGGGCGTGCTGGCGAGGCACTTTCTCTTTTGCGCCATGCACTCACCACTGGAGCTGATCCGGTTCCACTCGTTGCAGCCATTTCGATGAAAGTTCGCCAATTGGCCAAAGTTTTCGGTAACCGTTCAGCGTCAGCTGCAAGTTTAGGAATGGCACCGTGGCAGCTCGATAAAGTTCGAAAAGAGCTTGTTGGTTGGTCTGATGATGGTCTCGCGAATGCAATCATGGCACTAGCCGACGCAGATGCTGCCGCTAAGGGTGCAGAACGAGACCCCGTGTATTCACTTGAGAAATTGATTCACCTAATTGCCCACAAAGGGGAGAACCGTTCTTGACCAAAGCAAAAATTTCGCTGCTAAGCCTTTTTGCTTTAGTCGCCATATCAATCGTTTTGAGGCCGCCAGTTGCTGCCATTGGGCCATTGCTTGATGAAATCAGCCTGGCACTAGATCTAAACGCGGCTCAAAGTTCAGCTCTGAATGCAGCGCCAGTGCTTTGTTTCGGTTTGGGTGCATTTTTATCGCCGTGGCTGGCCAGAAAAGTTGGCCTCAATTTAGCGATGATGATATCTCTAGCAGTTCTGTTCATTGCACTGGTTTTGCGCCTCAGCTTCGGTTTCATTGGCCTAATGGTTGGCACTCTTGCCGCGGGATTATCAATCGCGGTTGCAAATGTGCTCCTGCCAACTGTAGTTCGCTCAGATTTTCCCAACCGTGTGCCCTTAATAACCGGGGTCTACACAACTCTCCTTGCGCTTTCCGCCAGCTTTGCAGCCTGGGCAGCTGTTGCGAGCAGTAGCGTTTTTGGCGGATGGGTTTTTGCACTTGGAGTCTGGGCCTTGCCTTCACTTCTTGCAGTGTTGCTATGGATTCCGAAATTACGCAATCGAGAAGTTATCACCGATGAGAAACCACAAATCGCAAGCGCCGAGCGTAGGGCCGTTCTGCGTTCGCCCCTCGCTTGGTCCATCCTCGGATTTTTTGGCTTTCAGTCTTTAGGTTTTTATGCAGTTTTAGGATGGATGCCTGCGATTTTGTTAGAAGCTGGCTACAGCGCAGAGCAATCGAGCAACTTCTTGGGCTTCACCACTGCTATAGGAATTCCCTTTGGTTTAGCGCTCTCATTCTTCCTTAGTAGATTTAGCTCGCTCGCTTGGTTGGCAGCCGGGGCAAGCCTTGTGTCTACCAGTGGTTTTGTTTTGCTCTTTATTGCGACCACCAGCTCGCCGAGTCTCTTGGTTTTGGCATGCATCTTGTTAGGTGTTGGCCAGTCTTCAACTTTTCCTATGTCACTTTCGCTAATCGGAACTAAGGCAAAGACTCAAGCACTAACCACCCAACTTTCGGCAATATCTCAGGGGTGGGGTTACTTAATTTCAGCTGCTGGAACTTTTGCTCTGGGCTACCTGGCAGCGATAACCCACGGTTGGCAAGTCAGCATTGTGTTACTTATCTCGATTTCTGCTGTGCAGGTTTTGCTTGGCTTTGCATCTGGAGGCCGAGGCCGGATCTCGTAGAAGAGCTTTTGCCTGAAACGATTAAAGTAAAACCCCGAAGCCTATGCTTCGGGGTTTTGCAAAACCTTTGAGGTCTTTGAAAACTTGTGGCTTATAGAGCCGCAACCTTCTTAGCAAGAGCTGACTTGCGGTTAGCTGCGTTGTTCTTGTGAAGAACACCCTTTGAAACTGCCTTGTCTAGCTTCTTGCCAGCAAGTGCTAGTGCTGCTGCGGCAGCTGCCTTGTCTCCGCTTGCAGTTGCTTCGCGAGAGGCGCGAATAGCAGTCTTAACCTCGCTGCGAACAGCCTTGTTGCGCTCTGCAGCCTTTAGGTTGGTGCCAATGCGCTTGATCTGTGACTTGATGTTTGCCATGTTTCACTTTCTTGGATTGCATACCTGCTGCTGCAGGCACGCTGAACAATTCAAAACTTGTGGATTTTAGGTGGAGACACTCACCTGTATCGAGGTCTAATGCTACCAGTGATATCAATGATTGAGCAAGTGAATTCCGCAGTGTGCCGCGGTCAATGTGCGAGAATAGAGAAACCGAAACATCGGTCTCTTTCAAACTAAACCCAGAGGTAGATTTTGTCGCCACGCGCAACCCGCCGCCTTGAACCGGCGAAGACCGATCCGGCGTTCATTCGCAATTTCTGCATTATTGCTCACATTGACCACGGCAAGTCAACGCTTGCCGACCGCATGTTGCAGCTCACCGGTGTTGTTGACGACCGTTCCATGCGTGCTCAATATCTTGACCGAATGGACATCGAGCGCGAGCGTGGCATCACCATTAAGTCTCAAGCGGTTCGTATGCCGTGGGAGGTTGCGGGCGAAACTTATGCACTGAACATGATTGACACTCCAGGTCACGTTGACTTCACCTACGAAGTTTCACGTTCATTGGCTGCTTGTGAGGGCGCTGTGCTTCTAGTAGATGCAGCCCAAGGCATTGAGGCCCAAACCCTCGCAAACCTTTATTTGGCAATGGAGAATGACCTAAAAATCATCCCAGTTCTGAACAAGATTGACTTGCCGGCTGCCCAGCCAGAGAAATATGCTGAAGAGCTCGCAAATCTAATTGGCGGAAACCCTGAAGACTGCCTTCGAGTTTCGGGTAAGACCGGCATGGGTGTTGACTCGTTACTTGACCTAATTGTTGGCGAAGTGCCGGCCCCAGTTGGTGACCCAAACGCTCCAGCGCGCGCCATGATTTTTGACTCTGTGTACGACAGCTACCGCGGAGTTGTGACTTACGTTCGTATGATCGACGGCCACTTGAAGCCTCGCGAACAGATCACCATGATGTCAACCAAAGCTGTGCATGAAGCACTTGAAATTGGTGTTTCGTCGCCCGAGCCAGAGCCTACAAAGGGCCTTGGAGTGGGCGAGGTTGGCTACTTGATTACCGGTGTAAAAGACGTTCGTCAATCAAAGGTTGGTGACACGGTAACCACCAAGCTAAACCCAGCATCCGAGGCGCTCAAGGGTTATGCAGACCCAAAGCCGATGGTCTTCTCGGGTGTGTACCCAATTGATGGTTCTGATTACCCGGTTTTGCGCGAGGCGCTAGACAAACTAAAGCTTTCTGATGCCGCGCTGGTTTATGAACCCGAGACCTCAGTTGCCCTTGGCTTCGGTTTCCGTATCGGCTTTCTAGGGCTATTGCACCTTGAGATTGTCACTGAGCGCCTAGAGCGCGAATTCGGCCTAGACCTCATTGCGACTGCGCCTTCTGTTGTCTATGAGGTAACTCTAGAAAACGGCGATGAGATCACCGTTACCAACCCGAGCGAGTTTCCTGGCGGAAAAATCAAGAAGATTCTTGAGCCGATTGTTCGCGCAACCATCTTAAGCCCTAAAGACTACGTCGGCACCATCATGGAGCTTTGTCAGAGTCGACGCGGAACCATGATCGACATGCAATACCTGGGTGAAGATCGAGTTCAGCTTCGCTACACCCTTCCGCTTGCTGAGATCGTCTTCGATTTCTTTGATCAGCTGAAGAGCAAAACCGCAGGTTACGGTTCGCTCGACTATGAAGAAATTGGCTTAGAAGAGGGTGACCTGGTCAAGGTTGACCTCTTGCTTCAAGGAGAGCAGGTTGACGCTTTTAGCGCCATCGTTCACCGGGATAAGGCTTATGCATACGGTGTGATGATCACCGGAAAGCTTCGCGAGTTGATTCCGCGTCAACAGTTTGAGGTTCCTATTCAGGCTGCTATTGGTGCCAGAATCATCGCTCGTGAATCAATCCGTGCAATGAGAAAAGATGTTCTCGCCAAGTGTTACGGTGGCGACATTAGCCGCAAGCGCAAGCTTCTCGAGAAGCAAAAAGAAGGTAAGAAGCGCATGAAGACCATTGGTCGCGTTGAGGTGCCTCAAGAAGCTTTTATTGCCGCGCTATCTACCGATGGTGAGAAAAAGGGCGAGAAGAAGGGCAAGTAGTGGCTGGTCCGCTACCGCTCGCAGACCCGGCGCCAGCCGATGGTTTGTTGCCAGAACAAGCAAAAATTGGTTCTGAAAGTCGAACCTTTCACGGATACGTTCATATTCCGTTTTGTCGCGTTCGCTGCGGTTACTGTGACTTCAACACCTACACAGCCACTGAACTAGAGGGCGCAAGGCAGTCTGACTACGCAGAAGTCCTGATCCAAGAAATTGCGCTCAGTGCAGAGGCATTGGTTAAGTCCAACGTTCCTTTGCGCAAGTTGTCATCCGTGTTCTTTGGCGGTGGCACACCGACTCAATTGCCTGCAGCAGATCTAAACAGAATTCTCGAAGCGCTAAGTGAGACCTTCGGAATTTTGCCGGGTGCCGAAATCACTACCGAAGCTAACCCAGACACAGTTGACCTCGAATACCTGCAGCAGCTAGCCACCGGCGGTTTCAACAGAATCTCTTTCGGAATGCAATCCGCCGTTGCTTCGGTGCTAAAAACGCTAGAACGAACGCATAATCCGGCAAACGTCTCAAAAGCTGTAGCTGCGGCTAAGCAGGCTGAGTTAGAAGTCTCAGTTGATTTGATCTATGGCGTTCCAGGCGAGACCTTGGATGAATGGCGCGAGAGCCTCGAGGCTGCACTGGCACTTGAACCTGACCACATTTCGGCCTATGCGCTAATTGTTGAAGACGGCACCAAGCTAGCTCGGCAAATCAAGAGCGGGCAACTAGCAGAGCCAGACGAAGATCTTCAAGCTGACAAATACGAACTCGCCGAATCAATGCTGAAAGCGGCTGGCTTTGGTTGGTACGAGGTTAGCAATTGGGCAAAGCTTGATTCTGCAGCATCGACCAATTCGCACCAATCCGCTCACAACTTGAGCTACTGGCATTCGCAGGACTGGTGGGGTTACGGACCAGGTGCGCATAGCCACGTTGGGGGAGTGCGCTGGTGGAATGTGAAGCACCCGAGCGCATATGGTCAAAAAATCGCGGATGGAATCTCGCCAGCTGCTGGGCGTGAAACCCTCGACGACCGGGTGCGACTAGAAGAGCGAATATTGCTCGAGATTCGCATTGCTTCCGGAGTTTCAATTGAATTGGCAAAGCAGGTTCATCCGGATGCAGCCAAGCTCATCGCCGGTTTCATTGCCGACGGTCTCATCGATGCTGCCAGCGCAATCCAAGGCCAAATTAAACTCACGCTGAAGGGTCGATTACTGGCTGACTCACTGGTAAGGCAATTGCTCGGCTAACCTGCTTGTCTCCTACTGAATTTGATGAAATTGCGGGTAATATTGGCACTCAGGTAGTTCGAGTGCTAAAGATACGGAGGCAAGAATGATTCCCGAGCGCAGTCTCGAAGTTCTTCGTGCAATCGTGCAAGACTACATCGTCAGCAAAGAGCCGGTTGGCTCCAAATCTCTCGTTGAGCGCCATGCTTTTGGCGTTTCAGCAGCCACGATTCGCAATGACATGGCATTTCTCGAAGACGAAGAGCTAATCCATGCGCCTCATACTTCAGCGGGCCGCGTTCCGACCGACAAGGGTTATCGACTTTTCGTTGATCGCTTGAGCGAGGTAAAGCCACTTAACTCCTCAGAGAAACTTGCCATTGAGCACTTCATGGCTGGTTCAGCAGACTTGGATGAAACCCTGAGTCGCACGGTTCGTTTGCTCTCTCAACTGACCAACCAAGTGGCTATGGTTCAGTATCCAACCCTTGGCAAAAGCTCGATTCGTCAGATTGAACTCGTCACCGTTTCAGACACCAAGGTTTTACTAATCTTGATCACCGACAGTGGTCGAATTCAACAGCACGTGATCGAACTTGGCGTTCAAATCGACCTCGCCACGATTAATGCAATCAAGGGCCGCCTAAATGAGGTTCTGATGGCTAAGCCCCTCAATGCCGTTGCTGAAGTATTAGCCTCGGTCAAATTCGAACTCCAGCCACAAGATCAACCATCGGCCGCCACTATCGTCGCAGGCCTACTCGATCTGGTTGATGCCAATCGTCAAGACAAAATCATCCTTGCCGGTGCCGCGAATTTAGCTCGCCGCGAAGAGGATTTTCCGGGCAGTATCTCGCCGGTGTTAGAAGCCATCGAAGAGCAGGTGGTTTTGCTGAAGCTGATCACCGAAATGCAAGCTGAACAGCACGGGGTTAGCTTGCGCATCGGCCGCGAAAACACCTATGAAGGCTTGACGGGCGCTTCAGTGGTGGTCAGCGGCTATGAAAACCAAGGCAGCGAGATTGCCAAGCTGGGCGTGATCGGCCCAACCCGAATGGACTATTCATCAAACATCGCGTCGGTAAGAGCGGTTGCTAGATACCTGACCAAAGCTTTAGGAAATTGAGGTAACAGTGGCAGACCACTACGAAGTTCTAGGTGTCGCTCGCGACGCCAGTGAAGATCAAATTAAAAAGGCCTATCGCAAGTTGGCTCGTGAACTTCACCCGGATGTTAACCCTGCCCCGGAGGCACAGGAGCGATTCAAGTTAGTAACTCACGCCTACGAAGTGCTGAGCGACGGTGATTCACGTCGTCAGTATGACCAGGGTGGTCAGAATCCGTTCGGTTCGGCCGGCTTCGGAGGATTCGGGGACATCTTTGACACCTTCTTTGGCGGCGGAGGCCAAAGAGGACCTCGCTCGCGTCAGGAGCGCGGTCAGGACGCACTTATCCGAGTTGATTTGAAACTTGACGAAGTAGTTTTTGGGGTTGAGAAAGAACTCGAAGTTGACACCGCTGTTCTCTGCACCAGCTGTAATGGTGATTGCTGCAGACCGGGAACCTCAATGGTTACCTGTGACGTTTGTCGCGGTGCCGGCCAGATTCAACGTCAGGTTCGTTCACTTCTAGGTAACGTGGTAACTTCTGCGCCATGTGGAACCTGTCGAGGTTTCGGTCAAACTATTCCTGAGCCTTGTCTTGATTGCCGTGGTCAGGGTCGTGTACGAGCTCGTCGCAAGATTGACCTAAACATCCCTGGTGGTGTCGAAGACGGTTTGAGGTTGCAGCTATCTGGGCAGGGAGAAGTTGGTTTTGCTGGCGGCCCAAGCGGGGATCTCTACGTTGATATTGCGGTTTCGCCGCATGAAACATTCGGTCGCGATGGCGATGATCTGACCTGCATTATTGAGGTGCCATTGCACGATGCAGTTCTCGGAGCGCTCACAACCATCAACTCATTCGATGGCGAAGAGCGAGTCGAGATTGAGCCCGGTTTGCAAACGGGTGATGTCATCACCTTGAAGGGCAAAGGAGTGAAGCACCTTCGCGAGTCAGGTCGAGGAAACCTTCGCATTCAGGTGCAAGTGAAGACTCCAACCAAACTCGATGCGAAGCAAAAAGAAATTTTCAGACAGTTGGCCAAACTTCGTAAATCTGATTCGATCAAACTTGTCGAACACTCCTCGAGCCGATTCGGTAAGCGTCGATAAACATGGTGGAGCCACTGTTCAAAGGAAATGTCGCGGATGCGGTTGTGGGTGCCGAGATTGCTTTGACCGGCTCGGAAGGCAAACATGCCGTTGCTGTGCGTCGAATGCGAGTGGGTGAAGGCATCCAGCTAACCAATGGCCTCGGCAAAAGAGTACGCGGAAATGTTTCTGCGGTCGAACAAAACTCCTTACTGATTCGCGTTACAGATGTCATCGACGAGGCAGAACCTTCAGCTAAACTCACGCTCATTCAGGCCCTTGCAAAAGGTGATCGCGATGAACTCGCTGTTCAAGCGGCCACCGAATTGGGCGCTTGGCAAGTCATTCCCTGGCAAGCTGAACGTTCCATTTCGCGTTGGGATGGTCCGAAGATCTCCAAGGGCGTTGACCGATGGCAGGTGATCGTTGCCGAGGCAGCGAAACAGTCTCTGAGAGTCTTTGAACCAAAAGTGCAAATGCCTGTTTCAACCAAGCAGATTTGCGAACTGGTAAAAGATTTTGATTTGGTTTTGGTTTTAGACCCAACATCTGCTGCCGGATTAGGTTCGCAGCATTTTGGTGCTCAAAACATTGCAATCGTGGTCGGGCCCGAAGGCGGAATCAGTGATCACGAACTTGAGTCGCTTGCCGAAGCTGGGGCACGCCTGGTCAATCTTGGTGCACCGATTTTGCGCACCTCAACGGCCGGAGTTGCGGCAATTTCGGTGATTCTTGCCAAACTCGGCTACTGGAACTAGCAAACTTAAATCGAACCTGAAGGAGACCGGATTGTCAGACTGTATTTTCTGCAAAATCGCCAATGGTGAACTTGCCACGAAATTCGTCGCAGAAACTGAACTTTCAGTTGCCTTCTGGGACATTGCTCCGCAGAAGCCTGTGCACGTCTTGGTCGTTCCTAAAGAACACCACTCAAATGTAGGCGAACTCGCTTTTGCTGACGAGGCAGCACTTGTTGACCTTATTCAGCTTGGCGACAAAGTTGCCTCGCAGCTGTCAACCGGCTCATACAGATTCACTTTCAACACCGGAACCGAGGCAGGTCAGACTGTCTTTCACGCCCACGGTCACGTAACCAGTGAAACTCCAAAGGAGCAAATTGCCTAACTCGTCTCCAGGCCGCAAAGTCGTTGAACACCTTGAAGTTCAGGGAGTTCCTATGGTTGCGCTCTTTGGTTCTGAAGACAGGTTGCTAAAGACGTTGGAACTGACTTATCCGGCCGTAGAAGTACACGCCCGTGGAAATGAAGTTGTTCTAACAGGCCAGACATCCGAGGTTTCTAAAGCTAAGAGATTGGTTGAAGAGATGGTGGCTCTCATCGCCGCCGGTAAAGATCTTGTGCCTCAAGATCTTTCTCGTTCAGCAAAAATGCTCAGCTCAGACATCAAACCAGCCGATGTCTTGAGTCAGAGCATTCTTTCAAGCCGAGGCAAAAGCATTCGCCCTAAGACTCTCGGTCAAAAAAACTACGTTGATGCCATTGACGAAGCGACGATTGTTTTCGGAATCGGTCCTGCTGGTACAGGAAAGACATACCTGGCAATGGCCAAAGCGGTTCAAGCATTGCAACGCAAAGAGGTGAGTCGCATCATTCTTACCCGCCCTGCGGTTGAGGCCGGTGAACGTCTCGGTTTTCTGCCAGGAACCCTAAACGACAAGATCGACCCATACCTGAGACCACTATTCGATGCACTTCACGAGATGCTTGACGCCGATGCTGTGCCTAAGTTGATGGCTGCAGGCACAATCGAGGTCGCTCCTTTGGCGTACATGCGAGGTAGAACTCTGAACGACTCGTTCATCATCTTGGATGAAGCTCAAAACACGACTCCTGAACAAATGAAAATGTTCCTGACTCGACTAGGTTTCAACTCAAAAATGGTTATAACCGGCGATATCACTCAGATTGACCTTCCTACTGGCTCGTCTGGTCTGAGAACGGCCGTCGAGGTCTTGAGCGATGTCGAAGACATGCACTTCGCAACGCTCACATCAGAAGATGTGGTGAGGCACACATTGGTATCAAAGATTGTTGATGCCTATTCGAAGTACGATGAATCTAAATTGAAGCCTGGAGCCAAGAAATAATGAGCATCGAGATTAACAACGAAACCGACATTTCGGTTGACGAGGCTCGAGTGCTTCGCTTAGCGAGCTTTGCTCTAAATGAGCTTCACATTCACCCACAGGCTGATTTGGCAATCGTTTTCGTCGATGAACCTGCCATGGAGGTTCTGCACATCGAATGGATGGACGAACCAGGCCCAACCGACGTTTTGAGTTTTCCGATGGATGAGCTTCGACCGGGAACCGAGGGTGAACTTACTCCGGCTGGTTTGCTTGGTGACATTGTTGTTTGCCCACAGGTTGCTGCGAAGCAGGCCGAGGCTGCCGGGCACGAAACTATCAACGAAATTTTGCTGCTAACCACTCACGGAATACTGCACTTGCTTGGCTTCGACCACGCAGAACCAGAAGAAGAAAAAGAAATGTTTGGCCTGCAAAGAGCAATCCTTGAATCCTTTTACGCTGCTGAAAGCGCTGCCTAGTTGATAGCCCTAGCTATTTGGCTGGCAGTGGTTCTAGCGGTTCTAACAACACTTACAGCTATTACCAAGGCGGCTCTAGAAGCGGTTGAATCAGCCAAGGCCGAATCTCTTGGCTTTGTGCGACTTCTTTTCACCGGAATCTTTGGCGTGGTTGTCGGTCAAGGAGTAGTTCCACTTGGCCTTAAATGGTGGTGGTTAGCTCTAATCGCAACCGTTCTAATGCTTATTTTGCTCTTCGGATCGCAGTGGTCTGCTAAGCATCTCGGATCGACCAAGTTCGGAACATTTTTAGCAAACGCGTCAGCCAAAATTGTGAATTCGATTCACTTGATTTTTACCCCGATTTCGCTTCCGAAACTGGAGCAACCTGAAGAGTTTGAACAAGAGTTGCTAGATTCTGTCGAAGAATTCGGTGAAACCATCGTTCGAGAAATCATGGTACCGAGGGTCGACATGGCAACGGTTTCGGCAGATCTCAAACTTATTGAGGCTATGAGTATATTTTTGGCCCGGGGTTATTCACGACTCCCGGTTGTCGGAAAAAATATAGACGACATCAGCGGCATTCTTTACCTCAAAGACGTGGCCCGACTGCTTCACGAAGACTCAAAAACAGCTGCGAGTAAATCTGCCTCTGACGTAGCTCGCAAGGTAATTTTTGTTCCCGAATCAAAGCCCGTGGACGATCTTCTTCGCGAAATGCAGTTGAGTTCGACTCACATCGCAATAATCATCGATGAGTATGGCGGTGTGGCTGGTCTTGCGACTATGGAAGACGTGATCGAGGAGATTGTTGGCGAGATTTCAGATGAATACGATCGTGAAATTCCTGATTTTGAGAACTTGGCTGACGGTAGCTTCCGAGTAAACGCTCGCTATTCGCTCGACGACTTGGGTGAACAACTTGAAATTGAACTCGAAGATGAAGACGTGGATAGTGTTGGAGGTCTTCTGGCAAAGTCGCTCGGAAAGCTCCCAAAGGTTGGTGACGAGGTGATCACATCTGGTCTTCGCATCACCGCGGATCGAATCGAAGGTCGCCGCAAGCGCCTGATCACCGTGATTGTTCAACGCGAACAAAATTTGGCCGACGCCCAGTCTGCCTTTGAGCAACTGGAGCAGGAGTAAAAATGACCGAGCACCGCGCGGGTTTTGCCTCGTTTGTAGGTCGACCTAACGTAGGCAAGTCGACCCTCACCAACGCATTGGTTGGCGAGAAAATCGCCATCACCAGTGCAAAACCTCAGACCACGAGGCGAGCGATTCGCGGAATTGTTCATCGTGACTTCGGCCAGCTGGTTTTGGTGGACACACCAGGTCTGCACAGGCCTCGAACCTTGCTGGGTCAGAGATTGAATGACCTGGTTGAGCAAACCCTCGGCGATGTTGACGTTATCGGGTTTTGCATCCCAGCAAACGAGAAAATCGGCCCGGGTGACCAATTCATCAACGAACAGCTAAATGAGTTTCGTCGCGCAAAACTAGTTGCAATCGTTACGAAAAGTGAGTTGGTATCGCCCGAAGCCCTAGCTAATCAACTATTGGCAGTGTCTGAGCTTCGTGATTGGCGAGCAATTGTTCCCGTTTCGGCTGTTGCTGAAGATCAGCTCGAGGTTCTCACCAAAGTTCTAATCGATCTAATGCCTGAATCACCTGCGCTATACCCGCCTGAGTCAATCACGGATGAAACCCTCGAGAACCGAATCTGTGAATTGATTCGCGAGGCATCTCTCGAAGGTGTTCGTGACGAGTTGCCCCACTCGATCGCAGTAACCATTGATGAGATGTCAAAGCGCAAAGGGCAGAACCTAACCGACATCCATGCAAATATCTTTGTCGAGCGTGACAGTCAGAAGGGCATCATCATCGGCCACAAAGGTAGCCGCCTAATTGATGTAGGAAAGCGCTCAAGGCTTGAAATCGAGAAATTGATTGGCCACAAGGTCTTTTTGAGCCTCAGAGTGAAGGTTGCATCAGAGTGGCAGCGCGACCCGAAACAACTTGGCAAACTTGGTTTCTAATCATTCAGGGTTTACTCTAAAAGTGTGTTCTCGCTCCTGCTTAGCGGCCGCAACGAGGCCTAATCCGGCCTTCCTCGTTGCGGAGCTTTTTGCTGGTCGCACATTCGCCCTTATCGGCACTAAAACTTTCGCCCAAACAGGGCACTAGGAGAGCACCATGAAAAACACCCAACAGCCTTCAGGAATGCCTGTTCACAAGTATTTGCCTTTTCACGAGCAGATCACCGTCTCATTACCTGATCGCACCTGGCCAGACCAGATCATCACCGAAGCACCTCGCTGGTGTGCTGTTGACTTGCGCGATGGCAACCAGGCGCTAATCGACCCAATGAGCCCTGAGCGCAAGTTGAAGATGTTCAAGTTGCTAGTAAACATGGGCTACAAAGAGATTGAAGTTGGTTTTCCATCGGCTAGCCAGACTGACTTTGACTTTGTGCGTCTACTAATCGAAGAAGGACACATTCCGGCAGATGTGACCATACAGGTTCTGACACAGGCGCGCGACGCTCTGATTGAGCGCACCTACGAGTCGCTCAAGGGCGCCAAGCAGGCCATCGTGCACTTCTACAACTCAACCTCTGTTCTGCAGCGTCGAGTTGTTTTCAACCAAGACAAACAGGGCATCATGGACATCGCCCTCGCAGGTGCGCGTAAGTGCCGTTCGATGGAAGCAAGCGTGCCGGGAACCGACATCTTCTATGAGTACTCTCCTGAGTCTTATACCGGCACCGAACTTGAGTATGCGGTAGAGGTTTGCAATGCGGTTATTGCTGAGCTTGACCCAACGCCAGACCACAAAATGGTTATCAACCTGCCTGCAACCGTTGAAATGGCAACCCCAAATGTCTATGCAGACTCGATTGAGTGGATGAGCCGCAACATAGATCGTCGCGACAGTGTTTTGATTTCATTGCACCCGCACAACGACCGTGGCACCGCTGTTGCTGCTGCCGAGTTGGGCTATTTGGCTGGCGCAGACCGTATCGAAGGTTGCTTGTTCGGCAACGGTGAGCGCACCGGCAACGTTGACCTGATCACGCTTGGCATGAACCTGTTCAGCCAGGGCGTCGACCCGCACATTGATTTCAGCAACTTGGATGAAATCAAGCGCACCGTGGAATATTGCAACCAGCTTGCCGTTCCTGAGCGCGCACCGTATGGTGGCGATTTGGTTTACACAGCATTTTCAGGTTCGCACCAAGATGCGATCAAGAAGGGCTTCGAACTCATGGCCAAAGAGGCTGATGAGAAGGGTGTTTCAGTCGATGACCTAGTTTGGGCAGTTCCTTATCTACCGATTGACCCTAAAGACGTAGGTCGTTCATATGAGGCGGTCATCCGTGTTAATTCGCAGTCGGGCAAGGGTGGCGTTGCTTATCTTTTGAAGACTGACCACTCACTTGATCTTCCGCGAAAACTACAGATTGAGTTCTCAAGAGTTGTTCAGAATAAGACTGATCAGTCTGGCGGAGAAGTATCGTCGGCCATGCTTTGGGATATCTTCACCGACGAGTACCTGCCGGCTCCGGCAGATCGAATTGACCTAAAGTGGGGCCGATTCGAACTCAAGAAGATGCGCACCGAGAGCGACATGAATGGTGTTGTCGATCTCAACATTATTTTGCGCGACGGAACCGGTGAACTTGAAGCTCATGGAACCGGCAACGGACCTATTTCAGCGTTCCTGAGTGTTCTAGAGCAGCAAGACGTGAAGGTTCGCCTTCTCGACTATGTTGAGCACACACTCAGCGAGGGTGGCGACGCTATGGCAGCTGCCTACATCGAACTCGAAGTGAGCGGGCAAGTTCTTTGGGGTGTTGGTATCGACGGTGACATTTCGACAGCGTCGCTCAAGGCCGTAATTTCTGCGGTAAACCGAGCCCTTCGCGCCTAAAACTCTGCTTTAGGCGGATACTTGCACTGTGCCTACGTACAAAGATGAAGCGGTAATTTTGCGCACCCATAAATTGGGTGAAGCAGATCGCATCGTCACAATGTTGTCTAGATACAACGGGCAAATACGTGCTGTTGCCAAAGGAGTTAGACGCACTGGCTCCAAATTTGGTGCGCGACTAGAACCATTCATGGTTGTTGAAGCTCAGTTCTACGAAGGCCGAACCCTGGATGTTGTCAATCAAGTTGAATCTATTGGCGCATACGGCCGCGAAATCATCGCCGACTACCGAAGTTATACCGCCGCCACGGCGATGGTTGAAACCGCAGAGAAGTTAACCGGCGAAGACAGCTCGCCTCAGCAATACCTTCTGCTGGTTGGTGCACTTAGATCATTGGCCAATGCCGACCATGACGCATCGCTAATTCTTGATTCATATTTGCTTAGAGCCTTGTCGATTGCCGGTTGGGCACCAAACTTTATCGATTGCGCTCACTGCGGCGAACCAGGGCCACATCAGGCATTTGTCATGCAGCTTGGCGGTGTGGTTTGTCGTGAATGTCGCCCCGCCGGCGCTGCCGTAATTGATGAGCGAACTGGTGAATTGCTTGGTGCTCTGTTGTCGGGTGACTGGCAGGTGGCTGACGCCTCGCCAGAGTCGATTCGAGCGGCAGCTTCAGGAATTGTTTCGGCATACAGCCAGTGGCACATTGAACGCGGGCTAAAATCTCTTCAACATGTGGAGCGAAAATGAGTGAGTTTTTACCGGTAGCAAAGCCCCAATTCGAAGTGCCTGATTTTGAGCCCAACGCAGTTCCGAAGCACATCGCGATCGTCATGGATGGAAACGGTCGCTGGGCGAACGCACGTGGTTTGACTCGTGTCGAAGGGCACAAGGCAGGCGAGGCTGCACTGCTAGACGTCGTTGCAGGCGCCATTCAAGCAGGAGTCAAAAACCTAACCGTTTATGCATTCTCTACCGAGAATTGGAAGCGCTCACCCGATGAAGTTCGTTTCTTGATGGGCTTCAATCGTGAGGTCCTTCGCAAGCGACGCGATCAGCTGAATGCTTGGGGTGTTCGAATTCGTTGGGCCGGCAGACGCCCGAAGCTTTGGCTTTCGGTGATTAGCGAGCTGAAAGCTGCCGAGAAACTGACTCGCAATAATGACACCCTAACTTTGACCATGTGTGTGAACTATGGGTCTCGAATCGAGATCACGGATGCGATCAACGCAATTACCCATGACGTTGCCAGTGGCAAACTCAAACCAGGTTCGGTAACTGAAAAAACTGTTCAAAAATATTTGAACACCAACTATCTGCCCGACGTTGACTTGTTTTTGAGAAGTTCGGGCGAGCAGCGGGCCTCAAATTTCTTACTGTGGCAGTCTGCATATGCCGAGTTCGTCTTCCTCGACACTCTCTGGCCTGACTTCAATCGCACGACACTGTGGGAGGCAATTGACGCTTATTCAGGTCGTGATCGTCGTTTTGGTGGCGCTGTCGACAAGCCAAATACTGGTTCATCAAAGTAGACTTATAACTTCGAACAAGTGCCAGGCATCCAGCTTGGGCAAGGAGTTTAAGTGGCTACCCCAAATCGTCTAGATTCAGTAATTTCACTCGCGAAGCGTCGCGGATTTGTCTTCCAGGCCGGCGAGATTTATGGCGGTAGCCGTTCAGCTTGGGACTACGGACCACTCGGTGTGGAACTCAAAGAAAACATTAAAAAGCAGTGGTGGCGCACGATGGTCCAGAGCCGCGACGACATCGTCGGCCTTGATTCATCAGTGATTTTGCCTCGCAAGGTATGGGAGGCTTCGGGGCACGTCAAGGAGTTCTCAGACCCGCTTATCGAATGCACCAGTTGCCACAAGCGTTTTCGTCAGGATCACCTTGAAGAGGCTTTTGAGGAGAAAAAGGGTCGTGCTCCAGAGAGCATGGCAGACATCAACTGCCCAAACTGCGGTGGCAAAGACATTTGGACTGAACCAAAGGCGTTCAACGGCCTGCTTCAGACTTTTCTTGGCCCAGTAGCCGCCGAAGAGGGTCTTCACTACCTTCGCCCAGAAACGGCTCAGGGTATTTTCGTGAACTTCGCCAACGTTCTTGGTGCGGCTCGCATGAAGCCACCGTTCGGCATTGGTCAAATCGGCAAGTCATTCCGAAACGAAATCACCCCTGGAAACTTCATCTTTAGAACTCGCGAGTTCGAGCAAATGGAGATGGAGTTCTTTGTCGAGCCAGGAACCGATGAACAGTGGCATGATTACTGGATCGAACAGCGCATGAACTGGTATACCGATCTAGGTATCAACCCAGATAACCTGCGCCTATACGAGCACGCCAAAGAGAAGCTTTCCCACTATTCAAAGCGCACCGTAGACATCGAGTACAAGTTTGGATTCCCCGGCAGCGAGTTTGGCGAGCTGGAAGGCATTGCTAACCGCACCGATTTCGATTTGAGTACTCACTCTCGCGAATCTGGTTCTGACCTAAGCTACTTTGACCAGGTTAAGGGTGAGCGTTGGTTCCCATACGTAATCGAGCCGGCTGCTGGCCTGACCCGTTCATTGATGGCGTTCCTGGTTGATGCTTATTCAGAAGATGAAGCACCAAACACCAAGGGCGGAGTTGATGTTCGCACTGTTTTGCGTCTTGATTACCGCTTAGCGCCAGTCAAGGCAGCCGTGCTTCCGCTTTCTCGCAACGAAGACCTTTCTCCGATTGCTCGCAATTTGGCAGCTGACCTTCGTGGTCACTGGAACATCGATTTCGATGATTCAGGCGCTATTGGCCGTCGTTACCGTCGTCAGGATGAAATTGGTACTCCATTCTGCATCACGGTTGACTTCGACACTCTCGATGACCAGGCGGTAACGGTTCGTGAGCGCGACACAATGCAGCAAGAGCGTGTTTCGCTAGACAAACTTCGTGGCTACCTAGCTTCTAAGTTGGTTTCTTAAATTCATGGATTACGGCACAAAGCCAGCGTTGCAATACGGCTCGATCGGTATCAAGACCCCTGTGGTTTTGGCGCCAATGGCCGGAATCACCAACACTGCCTTTCGTCGCCTGTGTCGTGAATTCGGCGGTGGGCTGTTTGTGTCTGAGATGGTTACATCAAGGGCCCTTGTCGAACGTACTGAGGAATCCCTTAGATTGGTAGGCCACCACGAATCTGAAGACATCAGATCAGTGCAGCTCTACGGAGTAGATCCAAAGACAATCGCTGAAGCCGTTACCATGCTGGTAGCCGAAGATCGTGCGGATCACATCGACCTAAACTTTGGTTGCCCGGTTCCTAAAGTCACTCGCAAGGGTGGAGGCGCCGCTCTTCCTTGGAAGCAAGATCTCTTCTCTTCAATTGTCACAGCGGCTGTAAAGGCGGCGGGAGATATCCCGCTCACCGTCAAAATGCGAAAAGGTATCGATGCCGATCACCTCACCTATCTTGATGCCGGTAAAGCGGCTAGAGATGCCGGCGTTACTGCCATTGCGCTTCACGGTCGCACTGCTTCTGAGTACTACTCGGGCAACGCCGACTGGGGGAGTATTGCGACTTTACGCGAGGCGCTTCCTGATGTGCAGGTTCTAGGAAACGGTGACATCTGGTCTGCCGGTGATGCCATTCGAATGATGCGAGAAACTGGCGTGGATGGTGTGGTTGTCGGTCGCGGTTGCCTCGGTCGTCCGTGGCTTTTCGGTGACTTGCAAGCTGCCTTCGACGAATACCTGCGTGATCCAAATTCAAATGCCGCAATATCGCCAATCCAGCCAAACCTTGGCCAGGTAGCCGATGCCTTCAAACGTCATGCGGAATTGCTAATTGAGTTTTTCGAGTCTGAAGAGCACGCCTGTCGCGACATTCGAAAACATGTGGCTTGGTATTTCAAGGGATATCCGGTCGGTGGTGAGTTTCGAGCTGCATTGGCCCAGGTTGAATCTTTGTCGCACATGGATGAAATTCTTGGAACTCTGGATCGAACTGAGCCTTATCCGGGCGAAGAAGCTGAGGGGCCTCGTGGTCGACTCGGTGGTGCCAAAGTATGTGCTCTGCCCGAGAATTGGCTTCAGTCACGTGAATTGGTTGGTAATCAACGTTCGGTCCTACAAGATGCAGAAATCGGGGTGTCCGGAGGCTAATGAATCAACGCTATGAATTTGAAGATGGATACACAGATTTCGATCGTGAGCGCTTTCTACCCGAAGAACGCACCTCAATTGCCCGTCGCGGAGAATTTGCCCGAGACAGAGCACGAGTTGTGCATTCTTCAGCTCTGCGTCGACTCGGCGCTAAAACCCAGGTACTGTCACCATCTGGTGGCGATTTTGCTCGCACCCGATTAACTCACTCACTTGAGGTCGCCCAAATCGGAAGTGAAATGGCTACCGACCTAGGTTTGAATTCAGACATCGTTGACATGGCCTGCTTGGCTCACGACCTCGGGCATCCACCTTTTGGTCACAATGGCGAACGAGCCCTCAATGAATGGGCAAGTGAAATTGGCGGCTTCGAAGGAAATGCTCAAACTCTTCGTCTCATAACTCGAATTGAACCAAAGGTGTTTGATTCCGCCGGTGTGCCTTTTGGTTTGAATCTGACCCGTGCCAGCTTGGATGCAACGGTCAAGTATCCATGGACTCTTGCCGAGTCAGCTGGAGCCACCGATCACGCAATCAAGTTTGGTGTTTACGAAGACGACTTGCCGGTTTTCGAATGGCTGCGCCAAGGCGCTCCTTCGCGAACCAAGAGCGTTGAAGCTCAGGTCATGGATTTCGCAGACGATGTCGCCTATTCAGTTCATGATTTTGAAGATGCAGTTGTTGCGGGTTACGTAGACCTATCAGTTCTAAATGATTCATCTGCCGAATCAGAACTGCTCGCAAAGATTTCGGCTTGGAGTTTTGGTGTATTCAGCGAGCAAGAACTCGACGCCGCTCTTGAGCGACTCAAACTAATGCCTCACTGGCTCAAGAGCTATTCGAGCACCGCTCAAGAGCAGGGAACACTCAAGAACCTAAGCAGTGCTTTGATTGGACGTTTCGTCAGCCAGACTACTGATGCAATCGTCAGCGCTGCTGGTGAAGGGTCAATGGTTCGGTACGGCACCAACATCGTCGTGCCAACATCTGTGAAGCAGGAAATCGCGGTTCTTAAAGGAATTGTCTCTGCTTTTCTAATGTCGCATGAATCAAGACGCCCGTTTTACGAATGGCAGCGCGCCATTTTGGTTGAACTATCAGACGCGCTCTTGGCTCAAAATGGCAAACACTTGGATGCCTACTGCGCCTCCGCGTGGTCGAAAGCATTAGACGAGGTGTCTCAGCGACGCGTAATTGTCGACCAAGTGGCATCATTGACTGACCAGAGTGCAATTAATTTGCATCACAAACTTATTGGTTCGAAGAGTTAAGGGCGGGGGTCAACCTAATGGCTGGCAAAATCCGTGCTCGTGATATCGAAGAGGTCAAGTCACGCGTAAATATCGCTGATGTGATTGGCGAATACGTTGCGTTGCGTCCGGCTAGCGTTGGTTCGCTCAAGGGTCTTTGCCCATTTCACGATGAAAAGTCGCCGTCGTTTAACGTTAGGCCCATGCAGGGTTTTTATCACTGCTTTGGTTGCGGTGAAGGTGGCGATGTTTACAAGTTTCTTCAGCAAATGGATTCTTTATCGTTCTATGAAGCAGTTGAAAAACTAGCTGCTCGAGTCGGATTCACCCTCACGTATGAAGAGGGTGGTCCAGCTATTGACCAGGGTCAGCGTTCAAGGGTTTTAGAGGCAAATGCTGCAGCTGCAGCCTACTTTCAATCTCAATTGATGACCGAGGGGGCAATCCCAGGTCGTGATTTTTTGAAGGGTAGAGGTTTTGACAAGTCAGCCTCGGAGCTCTTCGGTATTGGCTATGCGCCACAGGGATGGAATAACCTCGTTGATCACCTCGTTGCCAAGGGATTCACCCTCGACGAACTTGTGACTGCGGGTTTGGCCACAAAGAGCGAAAAAGGCGCGTACGACAAATTCCGCGGCAGATTGATCTGGCCAATTCGCGATTCGACTTCGCAGGTAATTGGCTTTGGGGCGCGAAAGCTCTATGACGACGATCAGGGGCCAAAATACCTAAACACCAGCGACACGCTCGTGTACCACAAATCGCAAGTCCTTTACGGAATCGACTTGGCCAAGAAAGACATCTCGAAAACCCAGCAGGTAGTTGTTGTCGAAGGCTACACAGATGTGATGGCCTGTTACCTAGCTGGTGTGACCACTGCTGTTGCAACTTGCGGTACCGCATTTGGTGACGGTCACATCCGAATAATTAACCGAATGCTGTCTGCCGAAAAAGATTCGCCCGCCCAGGTGATTTTCACTTTCGACCCTGATGCTGCTGGTCAGAAGGCCGCGATGAGAGCATTTGCCGATTCAGAAAAATTCTCTGCTCAAACTTTTGTGGCCATTGGACCAGATGGTTTAGACCCGTGCGATCTTAGAACGGAAAAAGGCGATGAAGCTGTTCGTCTAATGATAGATAACAAGAAGCCGCTCTTTGAATTCGCTATTAAACAAAAGATTTCCAAATTTGATTTAGCGACTATTGAAGGTCGAGTTGGGGCTGCGCGCGCAGCAGCGCCTGTAGTTGCAGCAATTCGCGATTCAGCAATGCGCCCCGCCTATACACGCGAATTAGCTGGTTGGGTGAACCTAGATACCAACGAAGTGGCCGCGCTTGTAGATTCTGCAGGCAAGACCGTTAGAAAAGAAGCTGTTGCACCAATCCGAGTTGATGCATCTGCTCCTGTGGCTGATCCCGAAGCCGATTTGCAGTTGGCCGCGAACGAGTTTTCTAGGCCGAATCTTGCCGATCCGATCACCCGCTTCGAACGCCAGGTGCTCGAGGTGCTAATTCAAGTTCCTTCAAGTTTTAATGCTGAACAATTGATTCGAATTGTTCGCGATGGCTTCAGTTCACCTGCTCACAATGCAATTCTTGAAGCTATTGGTACCAGCCTTAGCTCTCAGAATTCCTCCGATTGGCTTCGCATTATTGCCGAATCAACGCCCGAAGCATTGCACCCACTTTTGAGAGAGATTGCAGCGCATGCTCTTCCGGCTCATGACCTCGATGGTTTAAACCGTTATGGTAAGGGCGTCATAAACCGTGCTCTGATCAATGTGCTGGCTCACACCAAGGCAAACCTACTAGCGGCTCTGCGCCGTGTTGACTCGGTTTCGAATCCTGATGAAAGCGCAACTATACAGAGGCAACTTGTTGAGTTAGAGAACGAGCGCCGAAGGCTCCAGGTATAGCGTGACCAATCTCGTCGCCATCGAACCACGCAGCTTCGCTGAATATGAATCCGCAGTCAGTGACGCCGGTGGCACTCTGTCTAAGCTTTCGAGCAAAGTTCGAGCATTGATTTGGACCGACTATGGCCAGCCCAAAGCCCTTGCAGAACTTCTTGATTCAAACCCCCAAATTGAATGGGTGCAGTTACCCTTTGCTGGAGTCGATGCATTCTCGGATGTAATCAAACGAGATGTTCGATTCACATCAGCCAAAGGTTCATACCGTGAGCCAGTAGCCGAGCATGCCCTTGCTCTTTCTCTTGCGCTTATGCGCGCCATTCCTGATCGCGTGCGTGCAACAAGTTGGGGAAAATCTTTTGCCGTCACTCTTTTTGATTCGAATGTCTTGATTTATGGCGGTGGCGGTATCACCGAAGAATTGGTGAATCTTCTGGCGCCATTCCGCGCAAATATAACGGTTCTACGAAAAAGGCCACAGCACATGCCTGGTGTTGCGGCGGTTCTGGCCTCGAGTGAATTAGTCAACGAACTTCCAAAAGCAGATCTCGTTGTAATCACCGCGGCACTGACCAGTGAAACAACTCGTGTCTTCAACCGCCGAGCTTTCGAGGCTATGAAAGCGTCGGCCTATCTGGTCAACATTGCCCGAGGCCCTTTGGTTCACACCGATGATCTAATCGATGCGCTTTCATCAGGTGAGCTTGCCGGTGCCGCCTTGGATGTAACCGACCCCGAACCATTACCTGAGGAGCATCCGCTTTGGCAGGCAAAAAACATTCTCATCACCCCGCACACCGCTGACACCCGCGAAATGGTCGTTCGACTTTTTTCAGATCGAATTCGTGAAAATGTTCACGCGTTCTTTGGGGGAGAAGCCCTTGTTGGTGAGGTTTCGGCTGAGCTCGGCTACTAATTTCTGTAAATCGCCGACTTGTCACCCAAAACTTTGGTAATCTTTTCAAGTTGCAAAAACAACATTCCTCGGTAGCTCAATTGGCAGAGCAATCGGCTGTTAACCGATAGGTTCTTGGTTCGAGTCCAAGCCGGGGAGCCACTCTTTTTCGCAGATCAGGAGTTCACGTTGATACGTTGGATCCAAGGTCGCAGATGGCTCTCTTCCTCAATAATCGCACTGACTCTATTTTTAGTTTTTGGCGGAATTGATTTAATCCTTCAAGGACCAATAGCGGTTCTAATCGCCTCCATTTATGGACTAACTGCTCTTTTTGCGGCAAACAGACCAACATTTTCTATTCTTAGTCTTGCCATAGCGACCGCGGGATACATTTACTTTGGCTTGGAGCCGCTCTATTCAGGAGTTATTGCGGCAGTCGCTGTCTTCATCGCGGGGGCGCTTGCCTCGCAGAAAATGGGCATTGCTCTGTTGCTTTCTAACTTGGTTTCGGGTTTCACTCTTGTTGGCTGGGAGGCAGCCGGTGCAATCATCGGCCAGGTGAAATTTGGTTTCATTCTGGTTAGTGAAGACTCACGCAACACGGCAATTGCTGTGTTGGTCATTGCAGTCGCCGCTCTGAACATTCTCTTTTGGCTTATGGGTCGTCTAACAATCACCAATTACTTGCATGTTGGAACTCGGTTCGACCAGGCCGTCACCAGCAGCACCCACTCGCTGCTATCACTTGAGGTGGCCGAGCAAAATGAGCGCTTTGAGATAGCTCGCGACATCAGCGAACTCATTATTCAAAAGGTTTCGGCCGTTATTTCACAGGCTGAGGGTGCGGTTTATGCCGCTAAAGCTGATTTGAATTCCGCCACGCGTTCCCTAGATAAGATCGCACAAAGCGCACGGGGAGCTCACACCGAACTTCGACGTCTCTACGACATGCTGAACAAACAGCACACTGTGTCTGCTGCTCCTCCCCGCATTTCTGACTTGAATGCGCTGACCATCGCATACCGTGAATTCGGTTACACAGTCTCGATTACATCCGAGGGAGTGCCTTTTAGCCTCAGCGAAGGCGGCCAGTTAGCTATCTACCGCATCGTTTTTGACGCGCTTGAAAACGTGAAACAGCATTGCCCAGTTGGCACGGATGTTTCTGTGTCGTTCTCATGGGTTGAAGAGGGTCTTCAGGTGTTGGTCAAAGACAATGGCATCGAGGTCACCCGAAGACTAGATCTTTCTGTGCCGATTGAAGACAGTGGCTACACAGCTGATGAAGACCTCAAGGCTTTGGTTGAGCCAATTCGCGGTGCAAGCATCACCGCAATGCGTGAGCGCGCTGATCTTTACGGCGGAAGTGTCGAAGCCACAGTAGTCCCTGGTGTCGGGTTCACACTTTCTGCTATTTTTCCACAGCTAAGATCACTCGCGGGTTCGGCCGAAAACTAGCATGACCGAGGTTATCCGCGTTGGTTTGATAGATGGCGATGCCGACATTCGTTTCGGTCGCCGTTTGGTTATTGATTCTCAAGCAGATATGGCTGTTGTCTTCGAAGATGAAGATGCTCTTTCGGTACTGGAGCGTGCTACCGAGGCGCTCATTGACGTTCTTGTGATCGATCACCGGTTGAAGAGCATTGACGGAATCACTCTTCTTGGTCAATTGATACCGAAATACATCGAGGTCAATGGCTCCATTCCGCCGATCATTCTCACCGGTCCCTACTTCAGCGATGAGCTTCAGTTAGCTAGCATCCTCGCGGGAGCTACCGACTTGGTGACTCAAGACGCGGGCCCCGAACAACTTTTGAAAGCGATTCGCTCATCGCAGGCAAAAGATAATGTTCCAGATTTCAGCCAGCTAAAAGCTTTCTTGGATACCCTGCCTGAATTGCCGCCTGCGCCAATTGGTTTCCATTACAAATTGGCAGATTTAGACGATAAACACAAGGCTGTGCTCGAACTTTTCGCAAGAGGTAAGAGTGACAAAGAAATTTCGGTAGAACTTTCGATGGCCCAATATCGTGTCAGAAAAACCATCGAACAGATTCTTAGCGAACTAGGCTTAGCAACCAGATCTCAGCTATTTGCTGCAGTTTATCCTTCGAGCTTGTCGTAGCCAGGTAGCCAACTTAGGCCAGGCTTGCCCCAGCCATTGTCTTCAATGATGTCTCTCGAAATCTCAGCCCATGGCTCGGCAAGTCGATCAACGTAAAGCAATCCATCCAAGTGGTCGAACTCGTGTTGGAAGATTCTTGCAAACCAACCTTCAGCCTCGATTTTCACTGGCTTTTGGTCAAGGTCAACCCCGGTTATAGTCACCTGTTCGGCACGCTTTAGCGGGAATCTTTCTCCAGGAACCGAGAGGCAGCCTTCGATCTCAGTGTCTTCATCAGCTGGTTCGTCGATGATTTCGCCAAGTTCTAGAACGGGGTTGATAATCACACCACGTCTTTCATTTCCTTCGTCATCGGCATAGTCATAGGTGAATAGGCGAAGGCCAACTCCTACTTGAGGTGCTGCTAGTCCAACACCAGGGGCTTTATCCATGGTTTCATACATGTCTTGAACGAGTTCGCGCAATTCGTCGTCAAATTTAGTGACTTCTTTGGCCCTGGTGTGAAGCACAGGCTCTCCAGTTATGCAGATTCTACGAATAGTCATGAAACAAATTTACCGCTCTGGTTGCCATTGATTTGCAGCCTTGCGAGATAGGCTCGAATTGCTTACCTAAGGGGATTAATGACCACCGGCTTTGATTTGCGAATTCTCGCGATTGCATTGGCAGTTCTTGGTGCTGTAGCCCTATCTTTTGGAACGCAGTTTCAAAATGATGCTGTTGTTTCGCGAAATAAACCAAAGATTCAGGGTCGCGGCTCACTTAGTTTCAAGCAGCTAATTTCTCTCCTCGCCCATCCAAAATGGTGGTCGGGAACAGTGGTTATGGGATTGGCAATCTTGCTTCAACTCGCTTCACTCTCACTTGCGCCACTGATTGTGGTTCAACCGATCGGCGCTATAGCACTAGTCATAACCTCAGTTCTAAACGCCAAGGTGACCAAAACCAAGCTCAATCGAGCAACTATCTTTGCCGTTGTGCTCTGCACCACAGGCATCGCGGCTTTCGTGGCTATGGCTTCGGGCACAGCGGCTGAAAATGAGCTCACTGATGACCGACTGCGCGAAGTGCTCGGTGTTCTTGGCGCAATCCTCGCGATTTTCAGCGCGCTGTTCTTCACGCTAGGTAAACGCATTAAGGCGCTCTCATACGTTATAGGTGCCGGAGTGCTCTATGGTTTTGTGGCCACCCTGGCCAAGGTGGTTATTCAACGCGTACTTCAGAACCAGTTTGAATGGCTCACAGTCTTTTGTCTCGTTGCCTTACTCGGTGCAGTTGCACTCGGCGGTTGGTTCGTTCAGAACGCATATTCTTCTGGTCCGCCGGATCTAGTGATTGCCGGACTTACAGTTATTGACCCACTTGTAGCAGTCACTATCGCCATTGTGATCTTGGGTGAAGCTCAGCAGGCCTCTGCTTTGACCATGTTTGGTTTTGCCTTGAGCGGATTAGTCGCGGTGGTAGGCGTGTACCTCATCTCAAAGGTTCATCCCGAGGTAGTCGGTAAAAAGCACAATTAGCAACAAACTCGGATGTTTTTGACCGTGACTGGCTAAAATTGAGAAGTGGGCCCTAGTCCCAAGATTCAATTTTCTTTTATGAGGTAAACCTTGGCATCTGCCCCCGGCTCTTCCCCAAAGCTAACCATTGTCATTGGCTGCGATACTTTTCCGCCAGACATCAATGGAGCTGCTCGCTTTGCCGAGCGCCTCGCCGGCGGACTAGCTCGACGTGGGCACGACGTGCACATTGTTGCACCAGCCTTTAGCGATCAGCACGGAACTTTCATCGAGGAACACGACGGTTCGAAGATGACTGTTCACCGCATCAAGAGTTTCCGCATTCCTCAGCACAAAACTTTGCGTTACATCTGGCCATTCACGCTCAAGCGCAAGACCAATCAAATTCTCAAGGATGTTAAGCCAGACGCAGTGCACATTCAGTCGCACTTGATTGTCGGCCGATACCTAGTCAAGAGCGCTAAGCAGCAGGGCATTCGCTTGCTAGCGACCAACCACATCATGCCTGAAAACCTCATAAAGTACTCATTCATCCCAGGTTGGTTTCAGAAAACCGCGATGAAGATGGCCTGGGCCGATGCTGGTCGCGTGCTTTCACAGGTTGACGCAATCACAACCCCAACTCGTCGTGCAGCGAATTTACTTGAAGAAGCCGCCGGTGTTTCTGGAGTCTTAGCTATTTCGTGCGGCATTGACGCCTCTAAATTCGCCAACACCACACCAACCTCGAATGAGGTTCCGCGCGTTTTGTTCCTGGGTCGCCTTGACTACGAAAAGCACATTCACAACTTGCTCAAGGCGGTTGCGATGTTGCCTAAGGCGCTGAACACCCAGGTTGAAATTGTTGGTGACGGTGGAGAGCGCAAGTACCTAGAGAACCTAGCCCTCGAACTGGGTATTGCTAAAAATGTGAAGTTCTTGGGCCATGTGTCTGAGGCTGAACTGCCAAAGGCCTACGAGCGCGCTACTCTGTTTGCCATGCCCTCTATTGCTGAGCTGCAAAGCATCGCAACCATGGAGGCCATGGCCTCAGGACGCCCAGTAATTGCTGCAGACGCTATGGCTCTACCGCACCTGGTTCACGACGGCGACAACGGTTACCTCTTTGAACCAGATAATGTCGTTGAGTTTAGTGAGAAATTGTCAGCAATTTTGACCGCTGATCAAACCGAGCTTGATCGACTCTCAGAGAACTCTCTTCACTTGATTCAGGCCCACGACATTGAGCGCACGCTGACGATTTTTGAGGCGCTTTACCTTGGCAACGATGATGAAAAGAACACCTCCGACGACAACGATGAGGAATACCTTAAACCGATTGGTCTGCTTCCAGAGGCGCTCCACAATCGAGTCGTGGCTCTGCGCGAGCGTTCTCAAGCGCTTAGAGAATCTGCCGGTGAGGTTCGCGAAGAAGTTCGTGAAAAACTAGAGGACATCCGAGATGAGGTCGTTGAACTCACCAAGGCTGTAAATACCAAGGTAAAAAAGACTGCAAAGAAGACAGCCCGAAAGGCTAAATCGGCAGTCAAGAATGCTACCGAACGTCTTCGTAACGAAGACTAAAATGCATTCCGGCAAGGGGAGTTAGCTCAGCCGGTTAGAGCAGCGGACTCATAATCCGTCGGTCACGGGTTCAAGTCCCGTACTCCCTACTAAGGCATCAAATGGAACGGGACTTAGAAAACCGCCTGTCGGCGCTTTTCCATACTCCCTACTAAGGCATCAAATGGAACGGGACTTAGAAAATCCGCCTGTCGGCGCTTTTCCATACTCCCTACTAAGGCATCAAATGGAACGGGACTTAGAAAATCCGCCTGAAGATTAAATTACTTTCAGGCGAGTATTACTCTTTAGTGAGTAAGAAATTTATCAAGGTGGCTGAATGAGTAAGAAGACCTACGACGAGATAGTCGTCGTTCCACTGCGTCATCCGTGGCGTTGGGTTTCAGCAGGTTTGTTGGTTTTGGTTCTCGGAGCGTTTGTTTACTCGCTGTGGGCTTCACCAAACATCAATCACAGCATTATCGATCAGTACCTGTTTAGCCCCAAGGTAATGTTGGCTGCTGTTTTGACCGTTGTGCTGACTATCGTGGCTATGTTCTTCGGAACAGTTCTGGCAATCATTTTTGCCGTGATGAACCTTTCGAAGAATCCAGTTCTTCGTTGGGTTGCTAAGGGTTACGTGGGTTTCTTTAGAGGCACGCCGCTTTTGCTTCAGATTGTGTTCTGGGGTTATCTAGGCATCATTTACCCTCGCATTGAAGTCATCATTCCATTTACCGACATCGTTCTATTCTCAGAGGCAACCAGCAACGTTTTCACTGCAATTGTTGCCGGTTTGATTGCACTTTCACTAAATGAAGGCGCTTATGCAGCCGAGATCGTGCGAGCTGGCATTATGTCTGTTGACTCGGGACAGGCAGAAGCAGCTAAGTCACTCGGCATGAGTTCTGGCTACACGCTCCGCAGAATCGTTCTGCCGCAGGCCATGCGCGTCATCATTCCGCCAATGGGAAACGAGTTCATTTCTATGCTCAAGAGCACCTCGTTGCTTCAGGTAGTAGCCGTCATGGAGCTTTATGCCCGCACCTCGCAGATTTCATCGCAGAACCTAGCCCAGGTTGAGCTATTGGTTGTAGCTGGCTTCTGGTACTTGGTGATGACTGGAATTCTCTCGATTCCACAGAGCTACCTTGAGAAGAAGTTTGGCCGTGGTTTCAACCCAGCTGAACAAAAATCTCGTTGGCTCAAATTCTCTGCAAAGGTGAACGCATGAACCAGTTGCCGATGGTAGATGCACGCGGCATCCGCAAGTCTTTTGGCTCGAATGAAGTTCTCAAGGGCATCGATCTCACCGTAAATCGTGGCGAAGTTCTTTGTCTTCTTGGCCCATCAGGTTCAGGAAAATCAACCTTCTTGCGTTGCATCAATCACCTCGAAACCATTAGTGGTGGGCGACTGTTTGTTGACGGCGAGTTGATCGGTTTTCATGAACGTGACGGCGTTTTGTATGAAATGAAGCCAACTGACATTGCTCAGCAGCGCCGTGAGATCGGCATGGTTTTTCAGCGTTTCAACCTGTTTCCGCACTTGACTGCTCTCGAAAACGTCATCGAGGCGCCAATGGGTGTCAAAGGTTTGTCTAAAGAGCAGGCAGTTTCAAAAGCTAGAGAGGTGCTTGCGTCGGTTGGGTTGGCTGAAAAAGCAGATGCTTACCCGTCGCAGCTCTCAGGTGGTCAGCAGCAACGTGTGGCAATCGCAAGAGCACTTGCCATGGAGCCAAAGCTCATGTTGTTTGATGAGCCGACCTCAGCGCTAGACCCTGAATTGGTTGGCGACGTTCTCGATGTGATGCGCAAGTTGGCACAAAGCGGCATGACCATGATTGTGGTTACTCACGAAATGGGCTTCGCTCGCGAAGTAGCCGACCAAGTGGTTTTCATGGATCAGGGTGTCGTGGTCGAGGCTGGTGCCCCGAGCGAAGTTCTAGACAGCCCAAAGAACGCACGAACCCAGGCATTTCTTCGAAGCGTCATTTAGCTTTTACGGTTAATTTCAACTGAAACGCTACTGTTTCGGTCTGGTAAACATTGCACGGATTAGCCTCGCTAAATACGAACCTCCTTTAGGCTTAAGTCACATCCCAGTTTTTTACTAAGGAGACCTATGTCTATTTCAAAAATCACCGGATTGGCAGTTGTTGCTGGTCTTGGTATTTTCGCTCTTACCGGCTGTGCGGCTGCGGCTCCGGCGCCGTCAGCATCAACAAACACCATCGCTATCGATGAAGCTGCGGCAGCATTGCTCCCAGATGAATTCAAAGACGGCATCTCGGTTGCCAGCGACATCCCATACGCTCCAATGGAGCTTTTTGATGAAAACGACAATGTAACCGGCTTTGACTACGACCTTTCAGTTGCAATCGGCCAGAAGCTTGGCGTTGAGTTGTCGTTTGAAGACCAAGACTGGGATGGAATCATTCCTTCACTGCAGTCTGGTGCACACGACATCATCATGTCTGGCATGAACGACACCCTTGAGCGTCAGCAGGTTCTTGACTTCGTTGACTACTTCTCAGCTGGTTTCGCAGTTGTTGTTGCCGAGGGAAACCCAGAAGGTATCGCAAACTTCGCTGACCTGTGTGGCAAGACTGTTGCGATTCAGACCGCAACCGCTCAGATTGACCTAATCAACGCAGTTAACGCAGATGTTTGTTCAGACGCAATTGCCGTACTTGAGTTCCCAGACGACAACGCGGCTCAGAACGCGATTCGTGCGGGCAAGGCAGTTGCTGGCGTAAACGACGGTCAGGTTGCGGCTTACACCGCTCAGACCGCTGGCGAAGGCAAGTACTTCGACCTCGTTGCTCCAACTGACTCACCTGAGGGCTACACATCAGCTCTAACCGGTGTTGGCGTTCTTAAAGCAAACACTGGCCTAACCGCCGCTATTCAGGCCGCTATTCAGTCTCTAATCGATGATGGTACCTATGCTGAGCTGTTGGCAAAGTGGAACCTTTCACCATTTGCTGTAACTGAAGCGACCATCAACGGCACCAAGTAATTTTCAAAAGGACTTGCGGGAGCATGCTTTGGCGTGCTCCCGCTTTCTTTTTATCTGAAAGAATTGTGCTGTGAACCAACCGCTAACTATTACTGAAGTCACATCTGTTGCAGATGCAGAAGCGGTCTCATCCTTTTTCAACAGCGTCTGGGCTGACGGCGACGAAGTTGTGCCGTTTGATCTGATTCTGGCCGCGATTCACGTTGGTGCCTATTGTGTTCTTGCTAAGAAAGAGGATGTAGTCGTCGGAGCATCATTCGGTTTCTTAGGAACTCATAAAGGTGAGAGCATTTTGCATTCTCACGTAACCGCATCAACACAGCCGGGTGTTGGTTATGCGATCAAGATGCATCAGCATGGATGGGCTACTTCGCGCGGTATTTCCGCAATCACCTGGACATTCGACCCTCTGGTGCGCCGCAATTGCTACTTCAACTTTGTGAAGCTTGGCGCTTCGGCTATTGATTTCTTGCCAAACTTCTATGGTGCAATGACCGACTCGATCAACAAAGGTGATGTTTCGGACCGGCTTTTTGCTTATTGGCCACTCACCTCGAAGTCGGCAGTTACGGAAGTTGTTCCCGAATCAATTCTTGTTTCCCTTCCAGAAGACGTAGAGACACTGCGCAAGACCGACCCGAACTCAGCTGCTGAATGGCGCGTGCGCATCCGTGCAGAAATTCGCCCGAAACTTGACGCTGGCTGGACGATCACGGGAATGTCAGATGATCGAGCTAATTTGATTCTCACCCCACCGAAAGAGAAGGATTAAACCTTGAAACTAGAGGCCGTAGAACTAATCAGACTGAACGTTCCGCTCAAGTCAGCGTTCCGTACTTCCTTCAGTTCGGTCAACACGCACGAGGTGGTTTGGGCTCACGCGATCACTGATGTAGGTGAAGGTTGGGCTGAATGCGGTGCGAATGATCGCCCAGATTACTCCAGCGAGTACCACACCGGTGCTATGGCGGTTTTGCGTGAATTTATGCTTCCTGACCTGTTCAGATTAAATAACGACCTCACAGCCGAATCTGTGGCTCCAACCCTAGAGTGGATCAAAGGGCACCGAATGGCGAAGGCTGCCATCGAGACATCCTTGCTTGATGCCCAGTTGCGCTCGACCAACACCTCATTTG
>JACCDN010901459.1_pt1 | contig 89772 bp, 72 predicted proteins | sample 7441691 | NCBI WGS metagenome assembly JACCDN01 (sample SAMN15323439, study PRJNA562643) | freshwater metagenome | isolation source: river surface water | place: USA:Blue River Watershed | collected 2017-08-16 | reverse complement strand
GGGCCAACAACGTGTACGGCGCGGTGCTCGGTGGGGTCAAGAAGTCAAGCGCTGTGGCTGAGAAGACTACGGGAACTGTTGCGGGCGGGGTCGAGGCCGTACCGGCTGCGGTCGGCAAGGCAGACCAAATGGACACTTTGGGCAATCCAGTCGGTGCACAAGACGGTGCACGTGCACCAAAGACTTACGGGGCAGATGAGTACTACGCGCTGAGCAACGCTATGGCGGCAAATGATCGCCCGCCTGAGTTGCTGGTGGCTATGCGAGACGACAACCCCACTGCGCAAGGGCTTGCCGAGCGGGAAGTGGCCCAAGCTGTAAAACCCATAACGGGGCAGGAGCTAAAGAAGATTTTGGGCGATGTGGATTGGGATCAAATTGGAACCACCAAAATGCAGCAAGAACTGATCGATCGGCTCCAGGCTGCAATGAAGAGTGGGGATATGCCGCCCGGCACACCACTGCCAAGCGCATCCGAATTTGCGCGCGCCTATGACAATCGCATTACACATAGCGATATTTCGCGTGCGTACAACAGCCTCTCCAAGGCGGGCGAAGGCATTGCTGACAGCGATCCGTGGATCGTGCAATTGAATGGCCCCCGGGCAAATGGGAACCATAGAGGTTTTGCAGTCAACGATGCAGTAGCTATCCAAGGGCTGGAACCCTGGGCCACCACGCGTGTTGCAAAGGCCGCCCAAGAGGCGCAAGCAGTGCAAGACTTTGCAGCGCTGGCAAACGCCCAAGGGTCGTTGGATTGGAGCAGTTCTAAGACGTTATCTAAACAACTTACGAAATTGTTGGATCCAGTGATCGCTAGTTTGCCGATAGGTGCTGAGCTACCGTCGACAATCCAACTCGGGAAAGTGCTTTCGGTTAGCCCGCACGTGGTACAAAATGCCTACGACGCATTTGCGTCCCAAGGGCGACTGATACGCTCAGCAGATAGAAAAAAAGTGTCGGTGGCTGTGTCTACTGAAGAGGGTCTTGCGGTATGGATGAAACAGCAAGCAGCCAAGGCTGAGGCCGCTGCTGCATTGCTGGAGCAAAGAACTGCGAATCCGATCGTACAACCTACAGAGATACTATCGCCCGAGCGCTTGAAGCAGGTTGTGGGAGACATCAGTGGGAATGAGTTCAGTGTTTTCAGCTCAGTCATGGCAGACGAACTGGCGTCCGCAATCCGCAGTGGTAGATTGCCTCCGGGTAGTGAGCTGCCTTCGACGACAAAGCTGTCTGCCCAGTACCCCTTTGGTCATCAACCCATACAACATGCCTATGACATATTGGCAGACCAAGGCTTGTCCTTCCGCGTCTTTAGGCAAACGGTCATCGCCGATGGCCCCACGCTGCTGACCAAGACCGTTGAGGATATTGCCCAGGCAGAGCAAGGTCTTTCAAAGGCCACACAGCAAACAATGCATCTGGATGTGGTAGTACAAGAACAGCAGCTGGGCAAGCTGTATGACCCATCCCAGCTCAGCGCGTTGGTGGGTAAGGTAGACAAAGAAATCACTGTTGATAACCAGACCCAACTCACGAATCAACTGCACTACTTGATCGTGGACGGAAAGCTGCCACTCGGAGCTGCTTTGCCACAGATGAAGGTATTGGCCAACGACTATGGGATTCATGCCGATACGGTTTCCAATGTGTTTACCAGCATGGAGAAGGCCGGATACATGGAAAAGATCGGCGACGCATGGCACGTGGCCGATGTGCGCCCGCTGCTAGTACCCAAAGCCCGTGCGCATCTAGCCAAAACACTGGAACAGGCGCACGGTTTGACCGGTGCTGTGCGCAAGCAAATACAACAAAACCATGAAGCAGCGGACGTGCTCAATGAGCAGGTTACGCGGCTGGATGCGATAGCCGAGTCACTGCGGGTGCGGGATTTGCGAGAGCTGGAGGTGCCAGATGATCTTGCGCGGCTGATGGGAAAGGTCAACAAGCAAAGCGACGTTCCCTATCATGCCCAAATAATGGGCACACTGAAGCCCCTGATCGAAGACGGACAACTGCAGCAAGGGGCGCTGCTGCCTCGCCCAATCGATCTGGCGAGATTGATGTCAGACCATCTAGGACAGGTATATACAGATGCTGTTACCCAAGCTGTATCCAAAACCTACCAAAAACTGGTCGATGCAGGATATTTGGCAAAGGAGGGCAGCGGAAAAAGCAGCACCTGGCGCGTAGCCGATGTGCGCCCACCGCTCACAGACAAGGCCACCACCCTGCGCACCCAAGCCCAGGCGCTAACCGATCAGGTGGATGCGTTTGAACAAACGCTCACCGTCAGTGCAAAGCAGGCCGGGCTGAGTGCGGGCCAGTAGAAAAGTAGCTGAGAAAGTGAGTACCTGGCTAGCCGAAGAGTCGCGCAGTCTGCTGTATGAACAAATAGGCAACCAGCCCCCGAGTAACAAGCGTGAGCAGCTATATAAGTCATAGCATCGCACTTTCAACGCTGACGCACTGGGCCGGAGCTCTGGAAGTGATTTCTTATTGATTGCGCGAAGTAAGTCATGCAAATTGCCCCGCCCCCCGCCCAGCGCCAGCCCGCACAGGATCTCAACCTGGACCACCAGGCTCTGGTGGTCGAGCAGGCTGCAGCGCTGGACGCCAATAAGGCGGTGGTAGTGCCGCTGAACCACATACTGGACAACCTGCAGCGCAATACCTTCGGCCCCACTGCGCAGCAGATCCCGTTCGAAGTCCTCAAAGCCGCCGTCAACCGCCAAGGCTTTGCGATGAACGCAACCGAAGCCAAAAGCACCGGCCTACCCGACGCCACCCAACCCACGACCGTGGCCCGGTTCGAACAAATATCCCAAGAGGCCGGACGCAGCGCCTTCAAAGAAGACGTCCGCAACCTCGTCACAACCGGCACCACCCTAGCGCAAAAGTTCTATGAAGCCGTTCCGGGGGAAGTCAAGCTCGGGCTAGCCCTGGCTGCAGACCTGGGCCCAGCCTTGGTCAATACAGGCTCCCACGTACTGGCGGGTTATGCTGGCGCTGCCACTTTGGTCGTCACGCAAGACGTATCCCGGTCGGTCAAAGTCATCAACGCCTTATCCACCCATTTGGAGGGAGTTATCCCCATGCCACTACCCGTGGCAAACGCCATTGCTACGGTGGTGGCGCCGGTTGCAACCTCGATTGACGCCAACAGCGCCCCGGGCACCGCGCACGCCGTTGGCCAGGCGCTGGGAGACATTGCCACGGTGGGTGGTTTCTCGGTTATCAAAAACGCGGTAGTCCAAGTCAGCAAGACACTGGGCAAGTCTGGTGCGGCTGTGGCGACGCCGGTGGTTGGCGAAGTGGCTGCGTCGGTAGAGGCGAGTATGCCGAGCGTCCTGGATGAGGCAAATGTGCGTGCACCCCAAGTCTTTACTGCGGAACAGCATCCGCAACTCTCCGCGGCCATGGCGGCAATTGATCGCCCGCCCGAGTTGCTGGTGGCTATGAAGCGGGAGCCTCATCCGGTGGAGGATGGTGGTGGGCAGAAGGGGGCACAGCGCGACGCAGCCCTCGCAGGAGAGTCCGTGACGGCGCAAGCGCTAAAGGAAATTTTGGGTGATTTGGATTGGAATCACATCGGGGCCATGAATATGCGCCGCGAGCTGACTGATCGGCTCCAGGCTGCAATGAAGAGTGGAGCGCTGCCGCCAGGCGCACAATTGCCAACCACGGTAGAACTGGCACATGCGCTTGGCCCCCATATTTCGGATGCCAATGTTTTACAGGCTTATAACGCGCTGGCAAAGGTGAGCGAGGGCAGCATTGACAGCAAGCCGTGGCTCGTGCAATCGGGCATGTCGGGTAACGCGAAAGTCTTTGCAGTCAACGATGTCGTAACGATCAAGGGCCTGGAAACTTGGGCCAGCAGACGTGCCGCACAGGCAGCGAAGGCGGAAAACGCGGTGCAAGACTTTGTGGCGCTGGTCGGCGGACCATTGGATTTGAGCAAGGGCAAAACGTTGACCCGGCAGCTTACGGTGCTGCTGGCTCCGGCAATTGAGAAGCTCCCGCCGGGCACGCTATTGCCATCGACCACGCAACTGGCGCCACAGTATTCGGTTACCCCAATCGTGGTGCATATGGCATACGAAGCATTGGCCTGCCAGGGCCGGTTGATCCGTTCTGCGGATGGAAAAAAGGTGGCGGTGTCTGCCTCCCAAGAAGAGGGCCTTGCAGTGTGGGCCAGGCAGCAAGCCGCGCTGGCCGAGGCCGCCGCGGTGCTACAGGCAAAAAGGGCTTCACAGCCGACACTCCATCCCTCGCAGAGTCTTTCTGCTCACGATGTGCGGGGAGTTCTCGGTGACATTAGTGGAAATGACTTCAGTGACATTGGTCGTGCTGTTGCAGACAAACTGGAGCGTGAAATCCGGCGTGGGACGTTGCCACCGGGAAGCCAATTGCCATCCACTGTCACTTTGGCTGCCGAGTATTCGTTCAGCTACAAACCCATTCAAGCTGCCTATGATCGGCTGGCCGACAGTGGCCTCATAGTGCGCACCTACCGACAGGCGGTGGTAGCAGATGCGCCCACGCTGTTTGCCAAAGCCCGTGAAGGCCTCACGCAGACCGAGCAAGGTCTTGAAGTGGTCACGCGGCAGGTTTCTCACCTGGATGTGGTGGTGCAAGAGCAGCATTTAGGAAAGCGATATGCCTCGTCCCCGCTTGGGGAATTGGTAGGTGTTGTGGACCCGACCAGTGGTATCACTAAATGCACGCAGCTCATGAATCGTTTGCAGTCACGCATAGACAATGGCACTTTGCCAGCGGGATTCGAGTTTTCCACGATGAAGCAATTGGGTGTGGATTTTGGCGTGAACAAGGGAACCGTTTTGGAGGCATTCACAGGGCTGGAGCACATCGGATACCTGGAAAAAATTGGCGGTGCCTGGCACGTTGCAGATGTGCGACCGCTCTTGAGGGCAAAAGCCCGCACTCAGCTGGCAGAAGCCCATACGCAGGCCCAGAATTTGGCCGTCGCAGTGCATAAGCAAATTGATCAAAGCCATGCGCAAGCGGCGCTGGTTATGCAAAAGGTTTCACATCTGGACACGCTTGCACAGGCGCGTGCGTTGAATCCCGATTGGCGGACGCAGGGCGTACCGGACGATTTTGCGCAGCGCATGGGCAAGATCAGCAAACCCAGCGATATTCCCCAAAGCGCCCAGGTGGTAGATCGCTTGCGAAGCCTGATAGACAGTGGAGCGTTGCATGTAGGTGCGGCAGTGCCCAACACTGCTGAATTGGCGCGATCGATGTCCAACTATGCAAGACAGATGGACGCCAGCGCATCATCTGTGGCGTACCATGAGCTGGTCGAAGCCGGATATTTGGTTAGGGATGGCAACACTTGGCGCGTAGCCGATGTGCGCCCGCAGTTGACGGAGGCTGCCACCAACCTGCGCGCCCAAGCTCGGGCGCTGTCTGAGCAGGTGGACGCGTTTGAACAAGAGCTAGCTGTCAGGACTAAGCAAGCCGGTCAGCATGCCAGGGGCTAGGCGCCCTTCGTAACGCAGGACCTCTTGACCCTTGGAGTCGATCAACAAGGTCAGCGGCAGTTTGGCTGGCAGGGGTTTGCCTTCAATATAAGAGTGCGCAATTTTTTCACGGTGGATTCCTGTTGAAAGGGTGCAGGCCCCATAGGCCGGTAGCGCACCACTCTAGTCGATCAGACGACTGTATTCTTACAGCGAAAATAGCGCCATGGCCAAAAAAGATCATGTCTCCGAAACCCCTGCCACCCAATTGCTCAAGGCGCACAAAGTGGCCTACACCGAACACCCTTACGAATACCTGGAGCACGGTGGTGCCCAGCACAGCGCGCAGGTGCTGGGTTTTGATCCGTTTGCCGTGGTTAAAACCCTGGTGATGCAGGACCAGGATGCCAAGCCCTTGCTGGTGCTGATGCATGGCAATCGCAAGGTGTCCACCAAAAACTTGGCCCGGCAGATTGGAGCCAAGTCCGTGGAGCCTTGCGCCCCCGAGGTGGCCAACCGGCACAGCGGTTATCTGGTGGGCGGTACCTCGCCCTTTGGTACGCGCCGGGCCATGCCGGTCTATATCGAAGAGAGCATTCTGGCCCTGCCAAAAATCTTGATCAATGGTGGGCGGCGTGGCTATTTGGTGGGCATTGCGCCCGATGTGTGCGTGCAATTGCTGGCGGCAAAGCGGGTACAGTGCGCGTTGGCTGATTGAACTCTGGAGAACTGGTTGTGGAATCCCTCGTTGCTTTGTATCCCGTGCTGGCTGTTGTGGCCGCATATCTGGTGGGCTCGTTGTCGTTTGCGGTCATTGTGAGCCGCAGCATGGGTTTGAATGACCCGCGCACCTATGGCAGCAAAAACCCCGGTGCCACCAATGTGCTGCGCTCGGGCTCCAAGCCGGCGGCGGTGGTGACCCTGTTGCTGGATGCTGTGAAAGGCTGGCTGCCGGTGGTGCTGGTCAAGTGGTATGGCGCGGCCTACGGTTTGGGCGATGGCACGGTAGCGCTGGTGGGCCTGGCTGCCTTTTTGGGCCACCTGTTCCCGGTGTTCTTTCGCTTTCAGGGTGGCAAAGGGGTGGCCACAGCCTTGGGCGTGCTGGTGGCAACCAGCTGGATTTTGGGTCTGGCCACGCTGGTCACATGGGCCATCATTGCCTACTTCTTTCGCTATTCGTCACTGGCATCACTGGCAGCTGCCGTGTTTGCGCCGGTGTATTACATTTTTGGCGATGGAGTGGCATGGCCCATGGACAAGTACATCGTGTTTTCAACGGCGGTGATGTCCATGCTGTTGGTCTGGCGCCATGGTGAAAATATCTCGCGCCTGATCAAGGGCACGGAGTCCAAGCTCGGTAGCAAGAAAAAAACCTGAAACATGGCCCCCACGCTCCACCGCTGCGCGGGTCGCTGCCCCCCGAGGGGGCGCTTCACCTTGGGGCGGCCATGCGGTGAAGCTGGTCAAGCAACCGACGCACCCAGCCGCAGAATGTGAAAGTGGTTGACGCGTGCCCGAATGGCCGACACCGGCAGCGCAGTCTTTATCTTGGGTTTGGCATCTGCAGTGGCGTGCAGGCGTGGGGCGGGAATCATCTCTCCGTTCGCCTTGGCGATGCACGCTACATAGGGGTGGTTTTCCACGTCGCTGCGGCGCAAGACCACGGCGGTTTCATCGTTGTCAAGTCGCACATAGGTGCCGGGCGGGTAGAGACCCACGGCCCGCACCAGCGTATGGCCAACTTCGTCGGTCAAAGACGATGCTCCAGCAACAATCGAACGCGCAGAGTCAAAGGCACTGCGGCCTTCGCGCGAGCCGCGGGGGCTGATCATTGCCGCATAGCGGTCCACCACTTTCAGTATGCCGGTGAGCCGCGTGGTCGGCGTCGAGGTGCGCAGATCGAACTTGTTCATGGTGTCGTCGTGGTGGGCGGACACGATGTCGAGCCACATGGAGTCCAGCACGCCCAAATCGGCCAACATGCGGGAGCCTTTCACCGTATGCATGCGAATGGCGTCTTGTTGATCAGAACTGGGCTTCTCGATCTGTGTGGCCAGTGTGTCTTGCAGGGCTGTCATGCCAATATTCATGGTGAATGCTGCATGCACCAGGCTGTCACGGTCCGTCGATTCAATGTCTAGTTCTTTGGCAAGCAGATGGCTCAACACGGCGCATACCAGTGCGTGGGATGCGCTGTAGCCCACGGGTGAGTTGCTGGCCAGCTGGAACAGCAAATACAAGCCCACATCGGCATCGCGCTGCATCAGGCCTTGCATCCACCGGTCGTATTGCAGCACCCGCTGCGCAAATTGCTGCGTGCTGTCCGAGTGCCCCAGAATAATGCCCAGCCCAGATTCCAGGTCCGACCACAGCGCCTGTAGGTCTTCGTATTCGTTGGCGCTCTGGATACGCACTGTGGCCTTCTACGGTGTGAACAGCTTCGGACGATCAGTCGCGGAAGTTGTTGAAGCTCAGTGGCAAGTCCGCAATGTCTTTGCGGATCAAGGCCATGGCGGCCTGCAGGTCGTCTCGCTTGGCACCGGTGACGCGCACGGCATCGCCTTGAATGGCGGCCTGTACCTTGATCTTGCTGTCTTTGATGAGGCGCTGGATTTTCTTGGACACTTCGGTCTCAATGCCATTGCGCACCTTGATCACGACCTTTACCTTGTCGCCACCCATTTTTTTCACATCGCCAATATCCAGGAAGCGCACGTCCACTTCTTGTTTTGTCAGCTTGTTGCGCAACACGTCTTCAATCTGGTCCAGCTGAAACTCTGCATCACCAATGAGGGTGATTTCTTTGTCCTTGAGCGAGATGGCCGCCGAGGTTCCTTTGAAGTCGAAACGCGTGGAGATTTCTTTCGAGGTGTTGTCTACCCCGTTTTTGACTTTGGACAATTCTGCTTCGCAGACGGTATCAAATGAAGGCATGATTTTCTAGGCTGGTTGATGGGGGCGTCGCACCCGGGTGCGACAATCCCGCCATGTTAGTCGAGAAAAACGTCCCACTCCAGCCCTTTAACACCTTCCACATCGTTGCCAAAGCGCAGGCGCTGGTGCGCATTGCCCATGAGAGCGAGTTGCTTGCGGTGCTGGCCGACCCGCAGTACGGGCCAGCCGCCAAATTCGTGCTCGGCGGCGGTAGCAACGTTGTGTTGACCGGCGACGTGAAGCCGCTGGTGCTCAAGGTCGAGGTCAAAGGCCGCCGCCTAGTGGGCGAAACCGCAAAAGCCTTCATCGTGGAAGCCGGTGCGGGCGAGGTCTGGCACGATTTTGTGGCCTGGACGCTGGAGCAGGGTTACCCAGGCCTGGAAAACATGGCGCTGATTCCCGGCACGGTGGGGGCATCGCCCGTGCAAAACGTGGGTGCCTATGGTGTGGAGTTGCAAGACCGGTTTGAATCGCTGGATGCGATGGACTTGCAGACTGGGCGCATATTTACCCTCAATGCCGCGCAGTGCGCCTTTGGCTACCGCGATTCTGTGTTCAAACATGGCGGCACCGTTCAGCGCGGCACGCACCAAACCCTGGGCCTCAAAGACCGTGCCCTGATTCTGCGGGTGCGTTTTGCCCTGCCCAAGGTATGGAAGCCCGTACTGGGCTATGCCGACATTGAAAAGAAAATGGCCGAGCACGCCTGTACCCATCCGACCGCACAGCAATTGTTTGACTGGGTCTGCGCGATTCGCCGCGCCAAACTACCCGACCCCAAGTTGGTGGGCAACGTGGGTAGTTTCTTCAAAAACCCCACCGTTACGCCGGAGCAGTGTGCCGACATCATCGCGCGCGACCCCAAGGTAGTGCACTACCACCTGGCCGATGGGTCCATCAAACTCGCCGCTGGCTGGCTCATTGACTCCTGCGGATGGAAAGGCAAAACCGTGGGGCAGGCAGGCGTCTACGAAAAGCAGGCGCTCGTGTTGGTCAATCGGGGTGCGGGCACCGACGGCAATGGCGCAACGGGTGGTGAAGTCATGACTCTGGCCAAGGCGATCCAGACCAGCGTGTATGAACGCTTTGGCATTCTGCTGGAGCCAGAGCCAGTGGTGGTGTAGAGGTCAACATGCCAGCAACCGAAATCACCGTGACATCTGCCGGAGCCATGGGTGAAAAAACACTGCTGGTTCCGGTGGGACAGCCTGGCACAACCTACCCCCATGTGCAAGACTGGCTGACTGCCAAGCGCAAGACCAAAACGTCAGTGAAAGATGTGAGCACGCGGGTGCTGGTCAAAGGCATCAAGCAGTGGGCCGCGTTTGAAGAAAAAGCGGGTTCGAAGACCGTGCTGACGGTCTTTAAGATTACCTAGCCCGATGAGGCTGTCATTCCCGTTAGGTTCAGATTCCCTTTTTAACCATGGCTACGAGTTGATCCAGAGCGGTGCTCCAGCCGCCTTCAAAACCCATGTCGGCGTGCTTTTGACAGCCTGCTTCGTCGGCGTGGATGACCGTGGCGGTGTAGCGGGTGCCTTGTGGGTGGTCTGCGAGTTCTACCTTGGCGGTGAACAAAAAGTTGACGTCATTCGAGCCGCTCGTCTGCGCAACGGCGTTGGGGCGAAAGCCTGGTAGCAGGGCGTTGGTCCACACCAGTTTGGCGTTGGGCAGCACTTCCAGATAGCAGCCCACATTGGGATACTCCGTGCCTTCAGGCGACATCATGGTGGTGCGAAAAATGCCACCTGGCCGCAGGTCGATTTCACAATCGACAGTTTTCCACGGCAGTGGGCAAAACCATGGCATGAGCAGTTCAGGCTCAGTCCAGGCCCGCCATACCGATGGGCGTGGCACATCGACCACCCGCGTAAAACTGAGGTCGAGTTTGGTTGTGGCGCGGTCGGCTGGATTCATTTGTTTATGCTGGTGATCACGGTTGCACGATCATGGCATCGAGCTGCAACGCCTTGATTTTTTCGGCAGCGGCTTGTGCCTCTGCCTGGGTGGCGTAAGGCCCCACCCGCACGCGAATCTGGCGGCCCTTTTTGGCCTTGAGTTCTTTCAAGACGGAAGGTAGTTGCGCCAGTTGCAGTTTGGCATGGGCATTGGCAGCGTTCTCTGGCACGGAGAACAAGCCGACGTTGATGAAATACGGTTTGTCTTCACTGGCTGGCGCGCTGGCTTTGCTGGAGGCTGCGGCAGACGGCTTGCCAGCCGAGGGCTTGCCAACGGGTGGCTTGACCGCTTCGGCTGTCTTTTTAGGATGAACAACAGTTTGTGTCGCTTCTGGTTTCGCGTGTTCAGGTTTTGCGCGTTCAGGTTTTGCTGGTAGTGCGGCTTTGCTGTCGGGCTTGGCGCTGGCTTTGGCGAGGTGGGATGCGGCCACGGCGGGGGCAGACGCTTGCTTGACCGGGGCGGGTGCTGATGCTGTGGGTGACGATGCAGCCGCAAGGGGGGCAGTGACGGGCACAGCAGAAGCGGAGGCGCCTTTTGTGTTGGCAGGCCCTGAGGCTGCCAAGGCGGGCGCTGACGCAGGTGCAGAAGCGGCAGGAGATGCTGCTGCCGATGCGGGCGCGGAGGCAGAGGATAACGCAGGGGATGAAGCCGCTGCAGAGGCTGCTGCAGAAGCCGACATGGCCGGTGCAGAGGCCATGGCAGAAGCTGCGGTGGCAGGCGCTGAAGCCGTGACGCTGGTAGACGCTGCGGCCGATGCTGCACTTGCAACCTGCGCTACGCGGGGCACCACCGCTACGTGACCGGGTTCCAGTGCCCCTTGCGGCATAACGGCCAAGTTGCTGAGTGCCGAAATTTGCACGTACAAAAATGCCGCCAGGGCGAGCAAACCACCGCTGACGCCAGCCAGCCAGACAGCGCGGCGGCGCGTGGGCGCGTGGGCAAGGAGCTGCTCACAGGCATCTGATACGTTGGTGTGGGCCGTGAGCGCAACAGACATACGCTTGCGGCAGTCTGCATGCAGCACGGCATTGCCAAACAAACCGGGCAACACAAACGCGGCCAAGCCAAACCCCAAACCCAGGGCCATCAACAGCGTGTCAGAAAACTGGAACACCAGGTGGCCAATGCCAAACACCAGCAAGCCCACCGCCACCAAAATTCCCACGTAGGCCAGTGCGGCTACCCAGAGTTTGCGAAAGGCCAGCCAATTCAGCGTTGCCAAACTGGCCGCAGTGTTCCAGCTGATGCCCGCACGGTCTGCCGCCTCAAAACGATTGAAGATCGGCATGTAATAGGCGTTGCTCACCGGCCCAATGGCCGCACGGTACAGCGCCGTGGTGACGTCTTCCTCAGGGGCCGAGCTGGCTGCAACTACAGGTGCCGGTGCCGGGGCGTCGGGTGAGAACGTGGGTTCGATCATGGCCTATTTTGACATGGCGGCGGTCACTTCCTGCCCCAGCTCTATGACCGCCAGTGCATAGTAGCTGCTCCAGTTGTAGCGGGTGATGGCGTAAAAGTTTTCCGTGCCCGCTAGGTACAGTGCTGGTTCTTCGCCATTTTGCAACTCAACCAGCGCCAGCGGGCCAATGTGTTGCTGCGCCGTTGCGTCTAGCTCACACCCTAGCGCCACCATGGTCGCTGCGCTGAAGGTTGGCAGTATGTCGGGTGCCAGCAGGGCAGCCTTCTCCAGGCCCTCGGCTTTCAGGCGTAGCGGGTAGTGCGTGGGCATGCCCGGCTTCCAGCCAAAAGCCTTGAAGTAGTTGGCCACTGAGCCAATCACATCGGCAGCGCTGTGGAACAGGTCCACACGGCCATCGCCATCAAAGTCCACCGCATACTTGTTCCAGCTCGACGGCATGAATTGCGGCAAGCCCATGGCACCCGCGTAGCTGCCGCGCAGCGCCAGCGGGTCCGTGCCAGTGCGGTGGGTTAGGCTCAAAAAGGCTTCCAGTTCCGAGCGAAAGAATGCACTGCGTTGCTGGGCGCGTGGGTGTTGGGCGGGGAAATCAAACGCCAGCGTGGTCAGTGCATCCATCACGCGGAAAGTGCCCACTTGTTGGCCGTAAATGGTTTCCACCCCCACGATGCCAACAATGATGGCCGCTGGCACGCCAGTCTGCGCTTCAGCCCGCGCCAGCGTCTCGCGGTTGTCTTGCCAGAATTTGATACCGGCCCGGATGCGCACCGGGTCTATAAAGCGGCTGCGGTACACGGCCCAGTTCTTCGGTGTGCCCACAGGGGGTGGGGCAATGGCCCGCGCAATGCCCGGCATGTAGCGCGATTGGCCGATGGCTTGGCGCACCCAACTGGGCTCCAGGCCCAAGCGCTGGGCTATGGCGTCGGCTTCCTGCAGCGCGTCGGGGCGGGTAGCGTACAACGGGCCATTGACTTCGGCCTTCAGCTTGGAAGCGGCAGAATGTTTGGTGTGCTTTTTGTGGCCAGTGATCGCCTTTTCGCTCTTTTGGCTCAGAGGCTTTTGGTCATTTTGGTCGCTAGCCCTCGCAGATATTGCACAAGCAGCTATTGAAACTATAGCAAGTAATTTGACGATAAAAGACACGGTCTTCGATGGAATCACTGAATGCATGGTGGCCAGGGCTGGGTACGGGGGGTGTATTGCAGTGTAGCCAGTTATATTGCAGTGCCCCGGCACATGCAACACGCATGCCACACAGCGCATGCCAAAGGGAGCCTGCGTGCCTGGTGAAGCGTCATCGTTGTTGCTGAAAGGACTACTGTGAACACTGCTGACTTTGCCCGATTCAAATACGATTACAGCGGCCCGGTGTGTCGCAGCAAGGCACGCGTAGTCGTATCGGCCTGTTGTGCAGTTGCAGCGGTGGTGTCCTTTGTGTTTGGTGTCATTCCTGCGGGTTTTGTGCTGACATTTGCTGCGTTGTTTGCCTGGTTTGCCGCCCCACGGATCTTGCTGGTAGGGCCACGGTATTTGCTGTGTGGCGACGCCATCTTGTATTACCGTAACGTCAAGAGCATGACCCTGTCTACGTCCAAAGGTCGATTGGGTCTGACGTGTCTGAGCGGCCAGGTCTTTGTGTTGGAGCGCGACAAGTTTCCCACCGGTGCCCGCAAGACCGACAAAATCGCCAAAAACAAAGCCCAGAAGTTTGACAAGGTGTCGGCCAAAATCATGGACAAGGTGCGCGCCGCCTCACCACAGGTGGAGATGGGTAAAGCATGAGCCGTTCCATCCACTTGCTGTATGTGCCCACGCTGTGCTGCAACCTGAGTTGCAGCTATTGCTACCTGGGCAAGCAAACTACCGAAGCCGCGCTTAAGCTGGATGCGCAGCGCGCAGTCCACACGCTGCGCCACACGCTGGATGCGTTGCAAGCGGCTGGTGTGCTGGCCTTTAATGTGTCCTTGCATGGCGGTGAGGTCACCACGCTGCCACCACACGTGCTGGAAGAGCTGTTCGGCGTGATCCGCAGCCACTACCTGGCAAACTTTGACGCACTGAACGCGCAGGGGCACAAAAAGTCCGCGCCCCACATCAAGACCAATCTTTTCAAGTTTGCGCCCTTGTACGACATGTTTGACCGGCACAAGGTCTCCATCAGCGCCAGTATTGATTTGCCGCTGGCGCTGCACGCGCGCTACCGCACGACACGCGGTGGCACCGACTGGCTACCCCGCACGCTGCAGAACATTCGTCTTCTGGCGCGCTACCCTCACGCCAAAAAAATCTCCGCAACGCTGTCTGCCGAGCACCTGCGCGACATACCGGCTTTGGTCAAAGACATCTGGTACATCCACCGGGAACTGGGCTTTGACATGAACCAGTTCAACCTCATGTTTGCCTTTGGCTCCGAGCTCAACCGCGCCGCCAAAGGCGAAGGTGCGCTGACACCCGCTACGCCCGCGCAGCAGCAGCAACTCTATGCCGCGCTGAAGGCCGAATTTACCGGGACTGAATTGGAAGAAGGCCTGCTGCGCAACTGGTTTGACGAATTCAAGCCCTCGTATTGCACCAATGCGTCCAACTGCGGTGAACGCTTCTATTTGCTGCAAAGTGACGGCGCCGTGTACTCCTGCGTGCGCGGGCAGGGCATTGCAGAGTTTCGCTACGGCAATGTTTTCACCGACCCGGTGCTGGACATACTGGACAACGGTGCGCGCAAGATCCGGCAGGTGCACCAGACCCATGGCTTTGACAAGTCGTGCCAAGGCTGCGGCCATCTGTCTACTTGCCACACTGGCTGCCCCGTGGTGAAGTACCAGACCCGCAACCCACGCTCTTACACCTGCGGCCTGCAAAAGACCATTTACGCAGACAACCCATTGTCTTACCCAGCCGACAGTGCAGATGCGCAGCTAGAGTACGTACAGCACTACGCCCACGCCATGCACCCGAGCCTGGCTTTTGCGAAAGCGGCTACAGCGCCAGCACCCATGGGCCTGATGCTGCCCAATGATCTGGGCGAGAGCAAGAACACCCTGCAAGCGCTGATAGCCAGCGACGCAGTGCTGCAAACGCTGTTTAGCCCCTCGGCATTTGTATTGCAGATAGGGGACGACACCGTGGCGCTGGATTCACAGCTCTTTAAGCAACAGCGCACCCAACACACGCTGGTGCCGGGCGACCGCGTGGTGTTGCACCTGCGCCGTGATGTGTTGCAAGCCAACTGCGACGAGGCCATTCGCAATACGCTCTACCTGCAAATGCTGCGCGACACCGCTGTGGTCTATGGCGACGAACAGCGCACCAAGCAGGAACACATCTTTACCTACCAAATATATGCCAACTGCCTGAGCCCCAGCGCACGCTGTGGGGAGGACTTTTTGCAGTGCGACCTGTCAGAACTGCTGGTGATGCACCGCGCACACTTTCTGCGTGGCGTGATGAATAACCTGTTTGTAACGACCAGCTACCTGCGTGACTACCATTACCAAAAGCAAAAGAACAACGCCTTCTACCATGTGCAAACGGCCAACTTGCCGTTTCAGAATATCGAATTCCATTACCTGCCCTGAACCGGAGCCATTGCCATGCTGCCCAACGATTTGCAACGCGCCGCCTACACCGTCGAATGCTTCTTGAACGCGCTGCGCCTGGAAGACACGGCAGAGCGCACCCAACTGGAAGAAACCCTGGTGCGCTGGTTGACCGACGACGCACGCGCAAAAGAAGACCACGTGATCTACCAGAAAGGTGTGGTGTCCTGCTACAGCCGCGGCCGCGTGGTAGCGCACCACGACGTGCCACTGGCCCGGCAAACCGCAACCCTGTGGTGCAACGCGGCCAAACTCTCGATGATTGATGGAGCGGCCTTTAGCCAGAACGCGCAGCTGGTCATGCTGGGAACGGGCGGCTTGCTGTTAACCATGCCGGGCCTCGCGGGTGCTGCCGCTCCCAAGGACAAGCAGCGCAACAGTAATAACAATAACAACAATAATAATAACAACAATAACAACAACGGATAGGCTTAGCCCTCGCAGATAGGGCGTCATAAGCTATCAAATATGTAGCAATATGTTGACGAGGAATTTTTGATGGCCGGGAATGGTTGCGCGAACAATTACGGGGTAATATGCGTGCAAATCCAAAACCATCAGGGAGGAAAGAAATGAAGATTCAGTTTTTGGGCTGCGGCCTGCGCCGCGCACTTGCTGTGGTGATGGTCACTGCCTTGGGACTTAGCAGCCAGATGGCCTTTGCGCGATCACCTGCAGCTACCACGGGCACTAGTGCCACCCCGTCCACCGAGACTCCCGCTAGCCTGGCCGCACGTATTGCGCCTGAAGTCTTTTTTGCACACCCAGGCATCATCGAGGCCGTGCTGTCGCCCTCCGGTAAATTGTTGGCAGTCACCAGCAAGCGGGGCGATGACTCTGCCGCCCGCGCCAGCTTGTTTGTGCTCAATCTGGATGCACCTGGCAAGCCGATACCGGTGGCAGCAATTAAGGATGTTGATATTCAAGGCGTGCGATGGATCAATGAGTCGCGACTCGCCTTTCAGACCGTGGATTCACTCGCGCCTAGTGGGCGACGCGATGATGTAGGTGGCCCCGGCTTGTTTGCGGTGAACCCGGATGGGACCGGAATGGTAGTGCTGATTGCGCGGGGCTTGGCACGTGCCAACGATGCAACGAATGCCATGCAAGGTGCTTTGCCAGACCATAGCTATGGTCTGTTGATGGTGCCCAAGGCGCGCGAAGGAAAACCAAACGATTCAGTTGTCGTCGGTCAAGTTCGGCGCAACGCCATGGGAAAACCCAACCGCGTGGTTCCCTATTGGTTGAACGTGAACACCGGTGCCATGCAAATCATGGAAACCAACGCGCCGCATTCAACGATAGCGTGGCGTTTCGATCGCAGCGGTGAGCCTCGCATTGCGATGACCAGAGACGGGAAAGACTACAGCATATTCTGGCGCGCACCTGCACAAACCGAGTGGAAACTTCTGGTTCAAGCTGACTATTTGAACTTGCCGTTCGTTCCGCACTCCGTGGGCGATAGCGGACAACTGTATGTGACCCATCCCGATGGGCCTGACCGCATTGACGTACTCAGTACCTTTGACTTTACCGCCAATGCCCCCTCGGCCAAGCCACTGGTGCGTGCAGCTGGATTCGATTTTCGAGGTGGACTCATTCCCGGAGATTTTGGCGAACCCATTAAAGGTGTCCGAGTCAACGCTGACGCGGAAGGCACCGTGTGGTTCGACGCCGCTATGCAAAAAATGCAAACGCTGGCAGATGCGCATTTGCCGGGTCGAGTAAACAACCTGATCTGTGGCCGGTGTGGTGCGCAAGAAACGACAGTCCTCGTGCGCTCCTACTCAGATAAGCAGCCCGGAGAGTTATGGCTCTACCGCAAGGCAGATGCCAAGTGGCAACTGTTGTTTGGCGCTAGACGCGGTATTGACGAACGCCTGATGGCCAGCGTCAACCTGCACCGTATCAAGGCCCGCGACGGGCGCGATCTGCCGGTGTGGGTGACACGTCCTATTGGCATGGGTGACGCAGTAGACGCGAGCAGCAAGCCCATGGTTGGCCCCGCTGTGGTCATGATTCATGGCGGCCCTTGGGTGCGTGATGGTTTTTGGCGCTGGCAAGCGATGGAACAATTCCTTGCATCACGCGGCTACACCATCATTTCGCCTGAATTTCGCGGTAGTGCGGGCTATGGACAAGTGCATGAACAGGCAGGCTACAAACAATGGGGCCAGGCCATGCAAAGCGACGTGGCAGATGCGCTCGCGTGGGCGCAAAAGGCTGGCCTGGTCAATGACCGTGCCTGCGTCATGGGTGCCAGTTACGGCGGTTACGCGAGCCTGATGGAACTGGCACGCCATGGCAACTTGTACCGCTGCGGCATATCGTATGCAGCCGTTACGGATCTGGACTTGTACGCAAGCGGCAGTTGGCGGGTTGATGATGATATTGACGATTTCGGCCGCCGCTACACCATTCCCGAAATGGTGGGCGACCCCAAACTAGATGCCGATATGTTGCGCGCCAATTCACCCATCCATGTGGCCGACAAGATCAAAGCCCCCGTGCTGCTGGCCTTTGGCGAGGCAGACCGCCGCGTGCCTTTGGCCCACGGTACGCGTATGCGAGAAGCGCTCATCAAAGCAGGCAATACGCCACTCTGGGTGACCTATCCCGGCGAAGGCCATGGCGGGTGGCTGCCTAAGACCAACGTGGATTTCGCGAAGCGCGTGGAGGAGTTTTTGGGGCAGCATTTGAAGTGATGGCGCATCAGCTAATATGTATTTTTCCAAGAGAACAGCCATGACAAAAAAGCCATTCGCCTGCCGCCTTCTCTCAGCAGCGGCAACATTTATGTTCTGTGCGTTAGGGCTCGGCACTGGGCAGCTTGCCCTTGCACAAACGCAGGCACCCGCCTCTGCAGATACCCCCAGCAGTCTGGCTGCGCGCATTGCCCCTGAAGTCTTTTTCTCGGACCCGACGGTGATCCAATCGGAACTCTCGCCCTCGGGCAAGTGGTTGGCCATTACTGCAAAGCGCGGGCAAGATGCCCTGGCCCGCGTGGGTTTATTTTTACTCAATCTGGACGCACCAGACAAGCTCGTTCCGGTCGCTGTGTTTTCTGATGTTGACGTAGGGAGCGTCAGTTGGGTCAACGAGTCACGCCTCATCTTCACCGCCATAGATTACTCAGATGGATACGGAAAGCCTGAAGGCGCGCGTGGACTCTTTGCCGTTAATTCAGATGGTTCACGCCTGCGCAGACTCATTGCCCGATGGGGAAAGCCTGCTATTTCAGGGCACGACACAAACAGCAATATGTTGCCTTGGAACTACAAGCTGTTGGCGGTTCCCTTGTTTCGTAAAGACAGGGCGAATGACGTGGTAGTAGTTGGGGAAATGCAATTTACTGCGTCAAATGAAATTGCCCGGATGCCGTTGTATTGGCTCAATGTGAATACTGGTGACACGGTTCCACTGGAAAGCAACGCGCCACGTGCGACCTCCAGTTGGTTTTTTGATCCCAGTGGCGAGCCACGCATCGCCTACACGCGCGAAGGAAACATGCTCAGCATGCATTGGCGCAGCCCAGGGCAAGACCAATGGAAACTCTTGAGCAAGACAGAGCTGTTTAGTGAACGGCCCACGCCCATGCATGTTGATACGGCAGGGCATTTATATGTTGGACAATCTTCAGGTCCAGACGGTTCCGGCGTGGTCAGTAGCTTTGATTTTGCAACGCTTGCGCCTTCGGTTAAGCCGCTGCTGAGCACGCCCGGGTTTGACCTCCGAGCCAGCTTTATCAGTGACAACACGGGTGCAAGTGTTTTGGGCATCAATGTTGAAACTGATGCGGCAACTACCGTGTGGTTTGATCCCACCATGCGCGAAATGCAGGCACTTGCCGATGCGCGTTTACCCGGCCGCGTCAACTCCATGACTTGTGTGCGCTGTGGTGAACCGGATATGACGGTACGGGTATTTTCCTATTCAGACAAGCAGCCTGGCCAAATTTGGATTTACCGAAAATCTGACTCTAAATGGCTTCAAGCGCTGTCGCTTATGCGTGGCATTGACGAGCAATCGATGGCCAGTGTGAACATGCACAATATCAAGGCACGAGATGGGCGCGATTTGCCAGTTTGGGTGACCCGGCCTGTCGGCATGGGCGACGGTATAGAGGCCGGCACCAAACCCATAGCAGGGCCAACAGTGGTCTTGATCCATAGCGGTCCATGGCGACGTGACGGATATTGGAAGTGGGATTCGTTTCGGCAGTTCCTTGCATCCCGTGGCTACACCGTGATTTCGCCAGAGTATCGCGGATCCAGAGGTTATGGCACTGCGCACTACGATGCAGGCGCCAAGCAGTGGGGACAAGCCATGCAAGACGATGTAGCGGACGCTTTGATTTGGGCGCAAAAGGCGGGCTTGTCCAATGATCGCGCTTGCGTGGTCGGCGCGGGCTATGGTGGCTATGCAAGTTTGATGGGATTGGCACGGCACCCACAGCTATATCGTTGTGCCGTGGCGATTTCGGCGTTTACGGATTTGGATCTATATGTCCGTGGCAACTGGAGCGTCGACGACTACATCACTGACACATTTCGCAACAGTTTGCTTCCAAAGATGGTGGGTGACCCAAAACTGGATGCCAACATGCTGCGTGCCAATTCACCCATCCATGTGGCAGAACGTATCAAAGCGCCCGTACTGCTGACTTACGGTGAATTAGATCCCGTTGTGCCGTTAGAACATGGCAAACGTATTCGCGAAGCACTGACCAAGGCTGGCAACGTTCCGATTTGGGCGACTTACCCAGCTGAAGGAGGAGGTCCTTGGTCACCCAAGGCAAATATCGATTCAGCGAAGCGTATTGATCAGTTTTTGGATCAGCATTTGAAGTGATTGTAGTTTGGACAATGTGAAAGATATGCCGCCAGCCCTCGCAGAGTATCCTTGTGCAGCTACAAATGGCATAGCGGCTGAATGGGCGGCGAGTATTTTTGGCGACTGAATGCTAGCTTCTAAGACGAAGCGGCCAACGCAATCCCCGAAACTCCCGCTGCAACGCAGTGAGCGTAAGAGCATGTCTGCTCGTTAAGTCGCCCCGCGCCGCATAGCGCCAGGCTTCCATGCGCAGCAGCCATTGAACAATAGCGGCAACGCCCACGTTGTCAGCAGATAGATGTTCTTGTAACCGCGTAGCAATCAGCCGTGGCGGCGCGGCTTCGGGTAGCACCAGCCCGGCACGCTGCAAGCGCACTGTGGCGCTGTGCAGCAGACGCAGCCAGGGGTCTTGGCGATGGCGCTCCCACAGGGTCCACAGCGCGCCCAACAGGCTCACGCCCACAATCAACATGATCAGCACATAGGCCAAGTCTTCCCAGCTAGGGGATTCAAAGCCCAGGTTGCGCAGCAGGTCGAGCTGCTTGTTTTGGGAGTAGTTCAGCACCCACTGGTTCCAGCTGTTGTTGGCGGCTTCCCACAGGGCGCGCAGTTGCACGCTGAATTGCGGGTTGACGCGGATCAGCGCCTGGGTGATCGCATTGCGTGGTGCTTCCAGCCGCGTCAGGCTGCCAATGCGCGCGGGGGCCACGGCTGATGTGGGGTCTACGCGCACCCAGCCTGTGCCCTCCATCCATACTTCGGCCCAGGCGTGCGCATCGCTTTGCCGCACGGTCCAAAAGCCGTCCACAGAGTTGATCTGACCGCCCTGGTAGCCTGTGACCACCCGGGCCGGAATGTTGAGCGCGCGCATCAGCAGCACGAAGCTCGATGCAATATGTTCGCAAAAACCCGCCTTGCGGTCGAACCAGAATTCGTCTGCCGTGTGGGTGCCATACACGCCAGGCTCCAGCGTGTAGGTGTAGCCGCCGGTGCGCAGGCGCTCCATCACGGCATCGACCATGCCTTGTGTTGTGGCACTGGCGTTGCGCGGATCGCGCCGCATGTCGCGGGCCAGTTGCAAGGTGCGAGGGTTGAAGTTGGTGGGCAGGTCCAGATAGTCTTGCAGAGCCGGTACCTTGGTGAGTGGGCCGTGGCGGAATGTGGTGTTGCTTTTGGCGGTGTAGCGCACCAGCTCGGTTACGGGGCGGTCGGCTATCCACTGCAGGTCTGGCGTCATCGTCGCACGGAAGCCACTGATGTCGGGCCGCGTGGCGGTGGCATCCAGCACCATGAGCCAGGGCCGGTTGTTGGGCTCCAGCGTCACCTGGTAGGCGATGGTCGGGCCTTGAACTTCCAGATTGGCACTGGGTTGCTGGCGCTGGAAAGGGGCAGTCAGCTGCTGCCGCCATTCTCGCCCGTCAAACCATGACAACACGGGCCCACGGAAGTAGATCTCGCTCGTCGGCGGTGGGGCACCGTTAAAGCGCACGCGCAGCGCCACGCTTTCGTCCAGCGCCAGGCTGGCAATGGTGCCCACTTGCATGCTGGCCGACAGGCCGCTGCGCGCGCCGGGTGTCTCGCCCGGTACGCCCCACAATGGCGCAACACGGGGAAACAGCACAAACAGTGCAGCCATGATAGGTGCGCCCAGCAGGGCCATCCAGCCTGCGGTCTTGGCTGCTTTCAAAAGCGGGGGACGGCCCACCGGCATGTGGCTGTTGACCAGCGCAGTTAACAAGCCCAGCAGACCGATCAACATGGCCATGGCAACCAGCAGGCTTTGCGAAACAAAAAAGTTGCTCAGCAGCGTAAAAAACCCCAAGAAGAAAATGACAAATGCATCGCGCTGGGTGCGCATCTCCAGCGTCTTGAGCGACAGCAGCACCACGATGTAGGTGGTGCCTGCCTCATAGCCCGCCAGCGTGCGGTGTGTGAAATAAGTGGCCGCGGTGGCCACCGCCAGCAGCCCCATGAGCCACCAGCGCGAGGGCAGGGCAGCGCTGCGCACCGAGAGGTAAGCCCGCCACAGCAGCAAGCCCGCCGCCATCGCGCTGCACCACACCGGCAAGTTATCCGTTTGCGGCATGATGATCCAGCCGATGACGGCCAGCAGAAACAGCGTGTCGCGCGCTTCGCGGGGCAGGTTTTGCAGCGTCTTAAACATAGGCCAGTGCCTGCAGACAGTTGCGTTTGTGGGCCTCACCAGTGCCGGGTGCGAGTTCATGCCCGGGCAGGCGCAGGCCGTACTGGAGCCCTTGCTTTTCAGCCAACAGCACCCAGGCACACAGGCGCGACAAGGCTTGCTCTAGCGCCGCGCCATCCGCCGCGCCTGCACCCACCGCCAAGCCCGTATGGGCTAGATCCAGCCACAGCTCAAAGCGCTGCACCTGTTGTGCATCGCGGCTCACCAGTTCGTCGGTCTTGGCGGTCTTCTTCCACACCACCAGCTTGAGCGGGTCGCCCCGGCGGTAGGGGCGAATGCCGTCAAATTCACCCGTGCTGTGGCGCTGCACCGTGGCCTGGCCACCCGCACGCGGCTCGCCGGGTGGCAGTGGTGGCGGATGCACCTCGGGCGCGGGGTAGACCAACACTTGGGCGGCGGGGCGCCACACGGTCCACACACGAAAGGTGCCCAGCGGAAAGCGGGTTTCTGCGGTAAGCGTGGGCACCGGATGCAGACCCCTGCGCTGTGGCTGAAACGCAACCTGCACCTTGGAGCTACCGTGGGCAGGGACATCCGTCCAGCTCCAGTGCTGTGTGCCCAGAACGGCCAGCCCAATGCCATAGCGCACAGTGCGCCGGTTGCTCACAATGTTTACGCCAATTGCGACGTTAGCCCCCGCGAATTGTGCGTCAGGCGCTATCAAATTCATAGTTATGCCACGCAGTGTGTTGTGGCACACCTGCATGCCTACCACGGCACTGCCAGTGAGCAAAAAGGTCAACACATAGCCCAGGTTGAGCTGAAAGTTGATCGACGCCACCAGCAGCACCAGTAGCGTCGCGCCCATCATGAAGCCGGGGCCGGTGGGCAATATGTAGACGTTGCGCTGGGTCAGCGTGACGGTGTCGCGCGGCGTGATGCGGTTGAGGAACCACTGATTGACGCGTGCCCGTACCCGTGCCAAGGGATTCCACATAAGAGTCATCAGGGCAATGGCACTGCGGCCACCATGGCGCGCACCTGCTCTACTGCGCCGCGCCCCGAGTCGCCCACAGGAATCATGCGGTGCGCAATGGTTTGGGGCAGGATGGCTTGCACATCATCAGGGGCCACGTAGTCGCGACCACTGAGCAGGGCTTGGGCTTTGGCAGCCCGCACTACCGCAATACCTGCGCGCGGGCTTAGCCCCTGCAGAAACCATTGCCCCGAGCGTGTGGCGGCGATCAGGTCTTGCACATAGTCCAGCAGGGGTGCTGAGGCATGTACGGCCAATACGTTTTGCTGAAGTTGCTGCAGCTCGGCAAGCGACAACAGGCTGGGCAGGCGCTCCACAATGTCGCGGCGGTCATGCCCGGCCAGTAGCTCGCGCTCGGCGAGGCGGTCGGGGTAGCCCAGCGATATGCGCATCAAAAAGCGGTCCATCTGCGATTCGGGCAGCGCGTAGGTGCCCAATTGGTCCAACGGGTTTTGTGTGGCGATCACGAAGAACGGCTGTGGCAGCGGACGGGTTTCGCCCTCTATGGTGACTTGCTTTTCTTCCATGGCCTCTAGCAGCGCGCTTTGGGTTTTGGGGCTGGCGCGGTTGATCTCGTCGGCCAGCAGGACCTGGGCGAATATGGGTCCGGGGTGGAACACAAAGGCCTCTTTGCCGCGCTCATAAATGGATACGCCAGATAGGTCGCTGGGCATCAGATCAGACGTGAACTGTACGCGCGAGAATTGCAGGCCAAAGGTGCGGGCCAGTGCGTGTGCCAGGGTGGTCTTGCCGACACCGGGTACATCGTCGATCAACAAGTGCCCACCGGCCAACAGGCAGGCTACGCAGTCTTGTATTTGGGAAGATTTGCCGACAATCACCGTGTTAAGCTGATCGAGCAACGATTTGAGTTTGTGTTGTGCGTCCATGGCTGGACGTTACCTGAATTTTTTAATCCATGACAAGTCCGATGAAAATTTCTGCCCCCGTGCCCATTGACGATCTGGGCGGTTGGCTCGCCGCCTTTGCGCAGCCTACGGTGTTGATTGAGCTTTTGGTGTTGGCCCTTTGTGTGGGGTTGGCCTGGGGCCTCGTGGCGCTGCTGCGCAGGGGGTTGGGTGCCTATGACGGACGCTCGATATTGTTTGGCCAGCGTGCGGTAGACGGCGTGCTGTTTCCCCTGGTGCTGCTGTGTTTGGGCACCGTTGCCATGAAGGTGTTGGCCGCACTGGTGGGTGTGGTGGTTTTCAAGGTGGCGATACCGGTGCTCGTTGCGCTGGTGGCCATACGGGTGGGTGTGAAGGTGCTGCGCGTGGCGTTTGAAGAGGCGCGCTGGGCGCGGTCGCTGGAGCACACCATATCCTGGGTGGCATGGTTGGCCATGGTGCTGTGGGTCAGCGGCTTGTTGCCCGTGATCTTGAAGGAACTGGAGCAAATCACCTGGAAGGTCGGTGCCTCCACGCTATCGGTGCGCAACATTATCGAAGGCCTGCTGACGGCCAGTGTGGTGTTGATCCTCACACTATGGATTTCAGCCGCTATAGAGGCGCGACTGCTGCGCGCGGCAACCGGCGGCGAGCTCTCATTGCGCAAGGCGGTCAGCAATGCGACGCGCGCTTTGTTGATGTTTGTGGGTCTCATGTTGGCCTTGTCAGCTGTCGGTATTGACCTGACCGCGCTCTCCGTTTTAGGTGGCGCGGTGGGTGTGGGTATTGGCTTTGGCTTGCAGAAGCTGGCGGCTAACTACATCAGTGGCTTTGTCATTTTGGCCGAGCGCAGCATGCGTATAGGGGATACGGTGCGGGTCGATGGCTTTGAAGGCATCATCACCCAGATCAACGCGCGCTACACCGTGGTGCGATCCCCGGTAGGGCGCGAGTCCATCGTTCCCAATGAACTGCTCATTACCAGCCGTGTAGAAAACTTGTCGTTGAGCGACAGCAATCTCCACCAAAACACCCACGTAACTGTCGGCTATGACACCGATGTCGAGCAGGTTACCGCGCTGCTGATGCAAGCCGCACTGGCCCAAGAGCGGGTGCTTCGGGAGCCCGCACCGGTGGTTCACCTTGCGGCTTTTGGGGCCGACGGGCTGGAGTTTGTGGTGGGCTATTGGGTGCGCGATGTGGAGAGTGTCTCCATGAGTCTGCGCTCCGATGTGAACCGCGCCATCCTCGCAGCACTGCGTGCCCACAACATCGACATTCCGTACCCGCAGCGGGTGGTGCATAGCCGCTAGAGTGACCTCTCAAAAGAAGGAATAGCGCCGATTCAATAATGTCGGGCTATAATTCAAAAAAGCACGACCGTTCTATTTTGTATATGGATCGCTTGCAAGGCCTGTTGAATGGTCTATTGCGAGCGCACAGCGGCATAGAATCCATGCGATGACTTGTACGTCAAGTCGATAAACCAATTTGTAACCCTCTGGAGTGCCAAGCAAATGAAAGTCCTCGTCAGCGTCAAACGCGTGGTCGATTACAACGTCAAGGTACGGGTCAAGTCAGACGGCACAGGCGTAGACATCGCCAACGTCAAGATGAGCATGAACCCGTTTGACGAAATTGCCATTGAAGAGGCTGTGCGCCTGAAAGAAAAAGGCATTGCCACAGAGATCGTCGCTGTATCGTGCGGCGTAACCCAGTGCCAGGAAACCCTGCGCACGGCCATGGCCATCGGTGCAGACCGAGCCATTTTGGTGGAAACCGCTGTTGAGCTGCAGCCACTGGCCGTAGCCAAGCTGCTCAAGGCGATCGTCGACAAAGAGCAGCCCGGCCTCATCATTCTCGGCAAGCAGGCCATTGATGATGATTGCAACCAGACCGGTCAAATGCTGGCTGCACTGGCGGACCTGCCCCAGGGCACCTTTGCCAGCAAGGTAGAAGTGGTGGACGGCAAAGCCCACATCACCCGCGAAGTGGATGGCGGTTTGGAGACGGTGTCGTTGACACTGCCCGCCGTCGTGACGACCGATTTGCGCCTGAACGAACCCCGCTACGTGACCCTGCCCAACATCATGAAGGCCAAGAAGAAGCCGCTGGAAGTGCTGACGCCCGAAGCGTTGGGTGTAGACGTAACACCGCGCATCAAAACCCTCACTGTGGCCGAGCCACCCAAGCGCAGCGCAGGTATCAAAGTGCCAGACGTGGCCACGCTGGTTGCCAAATTGAAAACTGAAGCGAAGGTAATCTGATCATGACCGCTCTTGTTATTGCCGAACACGACAACGCATCCATCAAGGGTGCAACCCTCAATACCATCACGGCCGCCCTGCTATGCGGTGGCGATGTGCATGTGCTGGTGGCTGGCAGCAATGCCGGTGCAGCCGCTGCCGCTGCTGCGCAAATTGCTGGAGTAGCCAAGGTGCTGCATGCAGAAGGTGATGGCTTTGCACATGGCTTGGCTGAAAACGTGGCCGCCCAGGTGCTGGCTGTGGCTGGCAACTACAGCCACTTGGTGTTTCCTGCTACAGCATCCGGCAAAAACGTGGCACCGCGTGTGGCAGCCAAGCTGGACGTGGGCCAGGTCTCTGACATCACCAAAGTTATCAGCGCCGATACGTTTGAGCGCCCCATTTATGCGGGCAACGCCATTGCCACCGTGCAGTGCCTGGACGCGACCAAGGTGTTGACTGTGCGCACCACTGCTTTTGACCCTGCGGCCGCGACCGGTGGCAGTGCCAGCGTGGAAATCCTGGCCGCCGTGGGTGCAAGCGCGCAATCGGCCTTTGTGGGCTCTGAGATTGCCAAGAACGACCGCCCTGAGTTGACAGCAGCCAAGATCATCGTCTCTGGTGGCCGGGCATTGGGCTCCAGCGAGAAGTTCATGGAAGTGATGACCCCGCTGGCCGACAAGCTCGGCGCCGCGCTGGGTGCATCCCGCGCTGCGGTGGATGCTGGCTATGCGCCCAACGACTGGCAAGTGGGCCAGACCGGCAAGATCGTCGCACCCCAGCTCTACATTGCGGCTGGCATCAGCGGTGCCATTCAGCACCTGGCCGGCATGAAGGACAGCAAGGTCATTGTGGCCATCAACAAAGACCCGGAAGCCCCCATCTTCAGCGTGGCCGACTATGGGCTGGAGGCGGACCTGTTTGTGGCCGTGCCCGAGTTAGTGGCTGCACTGTAAAAGCCAACAAGGGCATCCCACGGGATGCCTTTTTTTTCAGGAGACACCCGTGAGCTACGTCGCCCCCGTCAAAGACATGCTGTTCAATATCCAGCACCTGTCCAACATTGAACAGATTGCACAAATGCCCGGCTTTGAAGACGCAGGCTTCGACACCGCGCAAGCCGTGCTGGAAGAGGCTGCCAAGTTCAATGAAGGCGTGCTGGCCCCGCTGAACTGGGAGGGTGACAAGAACCCATCGAGTTGGAAAGACGGCGTGGTAACCGCCACGCCCGGTTTCAAAGAAGCCTTCAAACAGTTCACCGAGGCTGGTTGGCAGGGCTTGCAACACCCGGCGGAGTATGGTGGACAAGGTTTGCCCAAGACCATTGGTGCGGCCTGCGGCGAGATGCAAAACTCGGCCAACATGAGTTTCTCGCTGTGCCCGCTGTTGAGCGATGGTGCGATTGAGGCGCTGTTGACGGCTGGCTCTGACGCGCTCAAGGCCACCTATCTGGAAAACCTGGTCAGTGGTAAATGGACCGGCACCATGAATCTGACCGAGCCGCAAGCGGGTAGTGATCTGGCCGCGGTGCGCACCCGTGCAGAGCCGCAACCAGATGGCACTTACAAGATTTTTGGCACCAAGATTTTTATCACGTGGGGTGAGCACGACATGGCCGAGAACATCGTCCATTTGGTGCTGGCCCGCGTAACCGGCGCGCCCGAAGGGGTGAAGGGCATCAGCCTGTTTGTGGTGCCCAAATTCATGGTCAACACCGATGGCACATTGGGTGCGCGCAATGACGTGCAGTGCGTCAGCATCGAACACAAGATGGGCATCAAAGCCAGCCCCACGGCGGTGCTGCAGTTTGGCGACAAGGGTGGCGCTATTGGCTATCTGGTAGGGCAAGAAAACCGTGGCCTGGAATACATGTTCATCATGATGAACGCGGCCCGCTACGGTGTGGGCGTGCAGGGCATTGCTATTGCCGAGCAAGCTTACCAAACCGCAGTGCGCTTTGCGCGCGAGCGCGTGCAAAGCCGCCCGGTGGATGGCTCCGTGGCGGCAGGTGCGGCCATCATCCACCACCCCGATGTGCGCCGCATGCTGATGACCATGCGCGCTTATGTGGAAGGCTGCCGCGCCATGGCCAGTGTGGCCGCATCGGCCTATGACACAGCCCACCACCACCCGGATGCCGAGGTGCGCAAAGTCAACCAGACCTTCTATGAATTCATGGTGCCTCTGGTCAAAGGCTATAGCACCGAGATGAGTCTGGAGGTCACCTCACTGGCCGTGCAGGTGCATGGCGGCATGGGTTTTATCGAAGAAACCGGCGTGGCCCAGTACTACCGCGATGCCAAGATTTTGACCATCTACGAGGGCACTACCGCCATTCAAGCGAATGACCTAGTGGGGCGCAAAACAGCGCGCGATGGTGGGCAGACGGCGCGTGCATTGGCCGCACAGATTGAAGCCACTGAAGCCGAACTGTTGACAAGCGGTACGCCCGACGCGGTGGCCTTTGCCAAGCGATTGAAGGCCGCGCGTGAATCCTTCGTGGATGTGGTGAACTTTGTCGCCACCAACACGAAATCCAACCCCAATGCAGCATTTGCCGGCAGCGTGCCCTACCTCATGCTGGCGGGCAATGTGATGGCGGGCTGGCAAATGGCGCGTGCGCTTTTGGTGGCGCAAGAGCAATTGGCAGCGGGCAACGATGTGGTCTTCATGCAAGCCAAGATCACCACCGCGCGTTTCTATGCCGACCACCTGTTGGTGAAAGCCGGGGGCTTGCGCGATAGCATTGTTGAAGGTGCTGCGTGCGTGACTGCGCTGGCCTTTGATGCTTTTTAGGCTTTTTATGTTTTGTGGATAGCTATTAAAAGCATAGCTGCTGTCGCAGGTTCTGCGAGGGCTACCGGCCATTTTGTTATAAATTTGTCAGCCAACTGACGCAATACCATGTCCAAACTCCCGCCGCCACTCGACCGCTTGCCGTTCCCTGTCATCGGCTCGCCATTGTTCATCATCAGCAACCCCCAACTGGTCATTGCCCAATGCATTGCAGGCGTGGTGGGCTCCATGCCTGCGCTCAATGCGCGCCCGGCGGAGCAGCTTGAAACGTGGCTGAAAGAAATTACAGAGGCGCTTGCCGCCTACAACCAGGTCCACCCGGACCAACCGGCGGCCCCGTTTGCCATCAACCAGATCGTTCACAAAAGCAACGAGCGGCTGGAGCACGACATGGCCCTGTGCGTCAAGTACAAGGTGCCCATCATCATCACATCCTTGGGCGCGCGCGAAGACATCAATGCCGCAGCCCACAGCTACGGCGGCGTGGTGCTGCACGACATCATCAACAACAAGCACGCCCACAAAGCCATTGAAAAGGGCGCAGATGGTCTCATTGCCGTGGCAGCAGGCGCGGGTGGCCACGCGGGGGTGAAGAGCCCGTTTGCGCTGGTGCAAGAAATTCGCCAGTGGTTTGATGGCCCCCTTGCGCTCAGCGGCTCCATCGCCACCGGCGGCGCGGTGCTGGCCGCGCAAGCCATGGGCGCAGACTTTGCCTACATCGGCTCGGCCTTCATTGCCACCCACGAAGCCCGCGCGGTGGATGCCTATAAACAGGCCATCGTGGATGCCAATTCAGACGACATTGTCTACAGCAACCTGTTCACTGGCGTGCACGGCAACTACCTGGCCCCCAGCATCCGCGCCGCAGGCCTGGACCCCGACCACCTGCCCGAGAGCGACCCAAGCCAAATGAACTTTGGCGGTAACTCCGCCAAGGCCTGGAAAGAGATCTGGGGCTGTGGCCAGGGCATCGGTGCAGTCACCCAAATCCAGAGCACGGCGGACTATGTGGCCCAGCTCAGGCGGGAGTATGCGCGGGCGCGGGAGCGGTTGGGGTTTTCGGCCCTGCGGTCTGGTTGACCGCGGATTGCCAGCCATTGGTGACGAGTAAACAGGCGTAAAAAAACCCGCGTGCAGCGGGTTTTAAGGCTTACATCTCTGGAGATTTCGATCTGTTACTGTTCTGTTCAATTGAACTGTCTAGAGTAACGTGACAACCACAGCCACGACGCCTGCCAGTTAATTGCCACTTCATTTGTGTGATATGACCAGTAATGATCGGCATAGCACGTCGCAGAACGCACTTTTCCAGTGGAATCGCGGCAGTTCTTGAGTACGTCCATTAGTTGCATATACCCACCCAAGCTGCCACCTTCCATTTTCAATTGACCACCATTGAATACACCCGAGTCGGCCACTCCTGTATAGGGAAGGCGAGAGGCCGATAAAACTGCCTGCGGGATTTGACCATTTGGTCCCCCTACCATCCATCCAAGGGGTGTTGCCACGGATTGGGGCGCAACTTCTCGCGCAAAGACTCGATGATGAATATTCAATAGGTTGGATTTAAAGCCAACATCTGTCACCATACCCCTTCCCAATGCGTTGGAACCAAAAAGATAATAATAAACACTTTGCGGAATATTCTGAGCAGAAGAATTCAACGTAGGAAGTCCATTTTTTCCATCAAGCTCTGTTGCAATTTTTGCAAAAATAGCTGCATTTACCAATTCGTGGTTGGAGCCCCATTCAAAATTAAATGAACTTGAAATTGGTAACCCCCAAGCATTGGTTGCGGCATTGGTTGCCATGTCATTTACATCCGATATCAAGTTTCTTGCCGGGCTTGGCGCACTGATTAAACTGGAATCAGTTTCCGACTTCGATACTGTAACGGTTGGTTTCGTAAAAATATCTGGCAGAACTGTAATTGCAGACAAACTGCCAAGTGCAGCATTGTTTGCCCAGTTATACGCTAACACCCAGCCAGCCGATCGTGCGGGAAAAGAATATTTTGTACTAATACCAGGTGCAATTCCATCAGTGCCGATAGGGCCAGTTTGGTTGATCATGTCACGCAGCATTTGGCGATTACTTGGTGTACTGCCACCATCTCGCACATAGGAACTGAGAAACCGTTCCATGCGAGCCCAATACAGCAAGTCATCAATGCGACTATCCGCATACGCTCCACCGCCATTCACGATGGATGGCATAGGGCCATTTAGCGGGTTGTTGTATTCCCCGTAAAAATACACATAATCAGGGGTGGATTTATCGGAATAGGCGGCCAGGAATGCTTCGTCAGATGCCCTAAAGCATTGTCTTGCAAAAGTCGGATCGATAAATTGAAAAATGCGGTAGCACTGCGCTCCTACGGCGGCAAGTGATAGTGTGGCCGCTGTCGTTGGATATTCTAGTACTCGCTTTTGAGTATTGTTTTCAGGTAACGTTGGAATGTCAGTCCACGCCTCGTCATGAACCGAATGGTATACCATTCCATATGGACGAATATCGGAAGTGTATTTCAACGTCTGTAATATCAGTGGTACTGCGCGGTTGCTGCCCGGATCGTAAATATTCGAGCCTACCTGAACGCCATTGACAGCATAATTTGCATATGTCTGTGCAGTTGTGTCCTTCAGGCTTACACCATATCCTTTGGTATTTTTTACATCTTGTAAGCCGACCGGTAGACCAACACTTAAATATTGATCCTGGATTTGCATTCGCAGTAGCCACTCCATTTCATACCGTGCCTCTTTCAAAATAGGCGGAATATTTGGAGGCGTTTGAGGTGGCTGATATACCCTGTCGGCCCTCAAGTTTTCAGGCGCTGAATAGAGATCGAATCGGTAATTTCGCCAAATTGCATTTCTTTCTTTGTCAGCATCTGAGGTAGGTGACATTCCCGGTGTCTTTATATACGGTAGGTCCCGCTCAATTAAATTGAATAGATGCCAAAGTGCTGTCGCGGCATTCACCGTGTATTTACCTTGATCACCTGCATCAAACCATCCTCCTGATACATCTTGAACCATATTTCCATCACAATCGGTATAGATTGAGTGGAACCTGCAGGGTGGCGCTGCGTTTCCATGCTGATCTCCCTTGGTGCGCCATACAGCTTTTTCAGGTCTAAATGTTCTACCAGCAGCTCTTACAATTCCATTGCTGCTATTGCTGGATTGATAATCGACGATATCTTGCCCAGCCCTACTCACATAGAAAGCGTTGAGCGCATCGAGATGTCGGTTATTGCCTCCAGATTTTGACCAATAGGTATAGCCGCTTGCAATTTCCTTGTTTTGGGTATCGTAGATTCTCAACCGTATCATTGTGGTCTTGTCACCATCAGCGCTGGTTATTTTTGGGTACACAGTTGCCACTGTCATCCCTGATTGTTCATCAAACTTTCCTGCGGGCAGTGCGATTGGTGTGGCAGTACTTTGCAATGGTTTCGGTGGCGCCGAGTTGTCGAGTGTGACGACCCAAAATTGGTAGGTACTGCCAACTGGTGCATTGAGAACCCTGTAGGGGAATGTGTCTTGTGTGGCGGTTGAAAAGCCATTTATAGGCACCACCACTCTCGCCTTTGTTGTGTTGAGTTGTGCATTTGCAGTGGTTGCCCAGAGTATTCCAATTCCAAGCGTAGCTACTGCAGTAAATATTCTCTGTATGCGATTTAAATTTCGCACTGGTACATCCGTCATTGCTGTCTCCATCATGGTTGCTTGTAGTTCCATGGCGGATGTTAGAGATGGTCATTGCCGGTATCAATTCAGGAAATCAACACATTTCTTTTAAGTCGACATAGAGGATTTCCTCTATTTCTGGAGCGGCTAACTTGCCTCGTTAGAGCATGGGTTCCCGACTGCGCAGGATGTGCCCATGTTGAATCTGTGGGAGCATATTCAGGCGGGGTGCGCTTCGCCCCGGCTTGCTTGGCTCGCTAGCTGCAATGCATAGGGACTGCAGTTTTCGTACTGCCAACCCGCTGCACGCCACTCACAATCGCCTTCAGCGATGCCGACACTATGTTTGCATCGATGCCCACACCAAACCGGGTGTGTTGCTCGTTGATGCGCAGCTCCAAGTAGGCCACTGCTTGTGCGTTGGCTCCGGTGCCCAGCGCGTGCTCGTGGTAGTCCAGCACGCGCACCGTGGTGTCGCCCTGTGCATTGATGCCATTCACAAATGCTTCTATGGGCCCGGTGCCGTGGCCTTCAAAGGGTTTGGCGTTCCATTGCCCGTGTAAGCGCACTCCGTCTGCGGATGCGCTTTGCACGAGCTGCGGCGTGGCAATGTGTGCGGTGCCGTATTCGCGCTGGAACAATTCCCACAGGTCTTGTGCGGTGAGCTCTTTGCCTTCGGTGTCCATCACAGCTTGCACCACCTGGCTGAACTCGATTTGCAAGCGGCGGGGCAATTCAAGGCCGTACTCGGTTTCCAGCAAATAGGCGATGCCACCCTTGCCCGATTGGCTGTTGACGCGGATCACGGCCTCGTAGCTGCGGCCCAAGTCCATGGGGTCCACGGGCAGGTAGGGGATGGCCCAAACGGTATCGACACTTGCGTCTTGTGCCGCATCCGCACGCAAGGCAAAGGCCTTTTTGATGGCGTCCTGGTGCGTACCGGAGAACGATGTGTAGACCAACTCCCCCACATAGGGGTGGCGCGGGTGCACGGGCAACTGGTTGCAGTGCTCCACCATACGGCGCACTTCGTCAATCTGCGAGAAGTCCAACTTGGGCGACACACCCTGTGTGTAGAGGTTGAGCGCGATGGTGACAATGTCCACATTGCCCGTGCGCTCACCGTTGCCAAACAAGCAGCCTTCCACACGCTGTGCGCCGGCCATCAATGCCAATTCCGCTGCCGCCACGCCGGTGCCACGGTCATTGTGCGGGTGCACGGAGAGCACCACGCTGTCGCGCCGCGCGATGTTGCGGTGCATCCACTCGATCATGTCGGCAAACACATTGGGCGTGGAATGCTCCACCGTGGTGGGCAGGTTGATGATGGAAGGCCGCGCGGGCGTGGGCTGCCACACGGCGGTGACAGCGTCGATCACACGCTTGGAAAATGCGAGCTCGGTACCGGAGAAATGCTCGGGCGAATACTGAAACGTCCACTGCGTGCCGGGCTGCTGGCGGGCCAGGTCTTGTATGAGCTTGGCGTGGCTGGTAGCCAGCTCGACGATCTGGTCTTCGTCCATACCCAGCACTACGCGCCGCATCACTGGGGACGTGGCGTTGTACACGTGAACGATAGCGCGCTTGGCACCCACCAGCGCTTCCAAGGTGCGGCGAATCAGTGCGTCTTTGGCAGGAACCATCACTTGAATGGTCACGTCATCGGGCACCATGTTGTGATCGATCAGCTGGCGCACAAAGTCGAATTCGATTTGCGACGCAGCGGGGAAACCCACCTCAATTTGCTTGAAGCCAATTTCCAGCAAATGAGCAAACATGCGCAGCTTGCGGGCCATGTCCATGGGTTCGATCAGCGCCTGGTTGCCATCGCGCAGATCGGTGCTGAGCCAGATGGGCGCTTGCGTCAGCACGGCATTGGGCCAGGTGCGGTCGGTCAAAGCAATGGGCGCAAAGGCGGGGTACTTGCGGCTGGGGTCTTGCAACATGCTGGTGCTCCTTGAGTGATCAAAAAAACCAGCAACCCAATGAAAAACGGCTCGTTGCTGGTAGCTACGGGCCGTGTGACTTGCGCTAGATGCGTGCGCTACCGTCTCCGCCCGAAGGGGATTAGTAGTAGCACTAGTGCAAATGTGTTCATGGCTTGAATCGTAACCGAAGAATGGCTGGATGGATGTTGTAGATTGTCATCATTGATGAAAATGGCCGCTAGCCCTCGCGGAATATGCGTAAGCAGCTATTAAAAGTATTGCGTGTACATTGCTTGAAAAATTGTTAAATCACTAAATTGGGCTAGGTTCGACTCAATTTGGCCCCGCATCCGCTTTACGCCTGCTTGGCGCCAGACGCCAGCCGCGAAGGCAAGCCACGCGGGAGGCCACGCAAACCGAGTGATGAAGTGGATTTAAGGAGAAGCGATGGGCAGATGGATTTTCTTTAATCGGGCCCGGCCCTTTTTTTCCTATAAATACTCTTCCAGGTGTCGCTGTTAAAACTGTCTACTGGATAGTCTGACAATGGAAAGGCAGACAAGAATGAGGATTTGATGACTTGACCTAGAAGGAAATTTTTCCGGCTTAAATCAACGAGGTAGTTTGCTGCGTATGGCATGTTGAGCTCTTCGATTTACTTTGTGTTTGTGTTTGTTTTTGACTTGGATTGACCAATGGCCTGTATAACCGCTGCCATATCCGATTCTTCAATGGACGGAAAGCTGCACTTTGAGGAGTGCAGACTATTGGCTGACCGCAAGAGTTTTCTAGACAAAAAGAATATGCGTGTATCAGCAGACGGTAGTTTGAAAGGTTTATCCCAAGTGAATGGGAAACACCCCCCCAAATGCACCCACAACGGCAAGTCCGGTTTTTCGTTTATCCGCTGCACATCGTTGGTCGGTGGTTTGGCATGAAGGACTTTGATGTCTATCAAGTTCAGATATGGAGAGAAGTCATCGACTGGAACGTCGGATACTTCCCACGCCCCTTCTGAATTGACCTTACTCGGCCATTTCATGTATTTCAATTGACCTACGCGCGCGACCAAAATAAGTTCCGAGTCTTTGACTTTTTGCGCCAATGTTGGAGCCACATAGGGCGGACTTGTAGCCACAGCAGAGTTAGTTTGCATGGTCATGTACAACAAAACAAAGGCTCGGTTGAACCAAGTACGCGTGAACTTCAGTAGCGTCTGCGGGTTTGAGGTCGTCATGCATTCTTTTCCTTGTGCAATTGGTTGATCTGGTCTTGTCATATTTCCTCCCGTCGTTATTGAACTCATAAAGCCTAGCTTGATAAAGGACTATTTTTTACGCTCAGGCGGTGCCCAAACTCACCCGACCCAAACCCGCTCACTCGCCTTTTGAGGTCGCTCTTGCTACGCTGCCTTACGACCCGATGGTGCGTTTTGGTCAGCACGTGGCGACGTTGCGCTGGGCACAGGGTATCTCGTAAGAGAGTTTGGCTTTGGACAGCGGTTTGGCCCGCAGCTATCTGGGTGGCGTGGAGCGTGGGCAGAGCAATATTGCACTGGTCAATATTTGCAGACTGGCGCAGGCCTTGGGTTTGCCCCCTGCGCGGTTGTTGAGGTTTGATACGGCAGTTAGCGATGGCAAGCGGCGTACGGGTATCAAAAAGGCCACTAACCCTCGCAGAACATGCGTAAGCAGCTATCAATTTCATAGTGTTTTCTGTTTCATAGTTTTCATTTTCATTCCCTCACCGCTCCCGCAAACTCTCATTCCCCGCCCGCTGCACCGCAGACAACAGGTACTCAATAATCCGTTGCTGCCCGGTCTTGATCTCCGCCGTGATATTCATCCCCGGGCTGATGTGCACCCGTTTGCCATCGACCAGCATGTCGCTCTTGGCCAGCGTCAACGTGGCTGGGTAGTGGCTGTCCTTCTTTCGTCACCACTAAATTGGGCCTGGCCCACAAGCAATGACAAAAATGGCCTCTAGCTCTCGCAGAATATGTGTAAGAAGCTATTAAAACGATAGCATCTATACCGCCGGGAAAAGCATTGGGACTTGGCCGTCTGCCCAAGCAGGCACCTTGCCCATCACCCGGAGATACGCATCCGACGCTTCAAACCCAGCCAGCCACGCCTGCAGCGTAGGCCAGGGCTGGCTGGCAAACCACGGCACATCGGTGTGGGCAAATTGCCGCACAAAAGGTGCGATGGCCGCATCGGCCAGGCCAAAGTGCGGGCCGTGCAGGAAACCTTGCGCTGCCAGTGTGTCGTTCAACGTCTGCAAAAACACGGCACCTTGGGCGCGATGGGCCAGCCCATCCGGCAGTGCATAGCGGTTGGGGTATTTGTAGCGATCTAGGTTGGCTTTGAAGTCGCCATCACATGCCGCAATCAATGCCAGTGTCTGCTGTAGGTGATGTGATGTGGCGGGTAGCCAGTGCAGCGGGTCGTTGCGGCGCAGGGCCCAGAGCATGATGTCCAGGCTTTGCTCCAGTACCGCGCCATCGGGCAGCACCACAACTGGCACCGTGCCTTTGGGTGAAGCGTGTAGCAAGGCGGCAGGTTTGTGGGCCAGCACCACCTCGCGCAGCTCGCACAGGGTGCCGCTGGCGGCTATTGCCAGCCGCGCGCGCATGGCGTAGGGGCAGCGGCGGAACGAATACAGAACTGGTAGCGACACCATAGAAGGCGAAGGCGCAGCCATCAGCCTGCGGTTGGGGTCGACTCTGCTGCCTGGGCTTGGTTTTTAGGCTTGGGTTGCATGGGTTCGCCAATGTGGCCTTTGCCGCGCGACTTGGCCAGCTCCCACTGGCGTTGGCGTTCGCGGGCGCGGTTCTTTTGCACTTCGCTGGTACTGGCGTGGCAGCGGGGGCAGCTCACGCCCAGCTCAAACAGGGGGGATTCCATCGCGCCGTCTTCCAGCGGCATGCGGCAGCCGCGGCACAGCTTGTGGGTGCCGGGTGTCAGCCCATGGTCTACCGACACGCGCTCGTCAAACACAAAGCAGGTGCCATCCCACAGGCTCTCATCTGGCGGCACGGTCTCCAAGTATTTGAGGATGCCGCCCTCCAGGTGGTAGACCTCGTCATAGCCTTTGGCGCGCATGAAGGCGGTGGACTTCTCGCAGCGAATGCCGCCGGTGCAAAACATCGCTACTTTCGGTTTTTTGCCATCGGCCGTGGGGCGCAGTTGCTCGGCTTGCTCGGTCCACGCGGGCAGCTCTGCAAAGGTGCGGATGTGCGGGTCGATCGCACCGCGAAAGGTGCCGATTGCCACTTCGTAGTCATTGCGCGTGTCCACCACCACCACATTGGGGTCTGCAATCAGCGCGTTCCAGTCTTCGGGTTTGACGTAGGTGCCCACGATGTGGGTGGGGTCGGTGCCGGGCACACCCATGGTGACAATTTCACGCTTGAGCCGCACCTTCATCCGATAAAACGGCGCGGTTTCGGCAAACGATTCCTTGTGTTGCAGGTCGGCTAGCAAGGGGTCGCTGCGCAAATAGGCCAGCACCGCATGCACATCATCGGGTGCGCCGGCAATGGTGCTGTTAATGCCCTCGCGGGCCAGCAGGATGGTGCCCTTGACGTTGTGCTGTTCGCAAAAGGCCAGCAGTGGTGCTTTGCGGGATTCGTAGTCGTCTAGGGTGACGAATTTGTAGAAGGCGGCGGTGAGAAAAGGACGTGTGGGCATGCCTGTATTGTAAAAGTTGGAAAAGGTCTTGAATCCTTGGTGGTTCTGAGGCGGTTCTGAGGCGGTTCTGATGTCTATTTGCAGTGTTCAACAAGGCCACGTAGCACCGTGCTCCGGCACCATCGTCCGCCAACCCAACTCATGCTCAATGCGCGCCCGCAAAGCGTCGGCCGCTGACAAATCGCCATGCACCACATACACCTGGTCTGGGCGTGCAGGCATGCTGCGCAGCCACTGCAGCAGTTGCCCGGCGTCGGCGTGGGCAGAGGCTGATTGCAGTTGCACCACTTCGGCATTGACCGCTACATCGCGCCCGTGGATGCGCACTGTTTTTTCACCGCTGGCCAGCGTGGCACCCCGGGTGCCGGGGGCCTGGTAGCCGGTCAGGATGACCATGTTGCGGTGGTTGCCCACGTGGTGCTCTAAATGGTGCAATACACGCCCGCCAGTGGCCATGCCGCTGGCCGACAGGATCACCATGGGGCCGTGGCGTGATGCCAGGGCTTTGGATTCGTCGGTGCTGTTGACCATGGTGGCGCAGTGGGTCATGGCGTGGGTTTGTTGTGCGTTCAGGCGGTGTTCGCCCATGTGCGACTCAAACAAATGCGTGGTGTGAACTGCCATGGGGCTGTCCAGAAAAATCGGCAATGCGTGGGGGATTTGTCCAGCCGCCTTGAGCTGGGCAATGGCGTGTAGCACGGCTTGCGCACGCCCCACGGCAAACACTGGTATCACCGCCACACCACCGCGCGCGGCCAAGCGCTGCAGTGCCGCACCCAGCTCGGCCTGCAGGTTTTCTATCGGGTGCTGACGGTCGCCATAGGTGGATTCGATCAGCACGGTATCGGCCGCAGGCGGGTGTGCGGGTGGGAACATGATGGTGTCGTCGGGCCGCCCTAGATCGCCCGAGAACAATATCCGCCGCCCCGCCACTTCCAGCAGCACGCTGGCAGCACCGAGTATGTGGCCTGCGGGGCTGAAGGTCATGCGCCAGCCGGGCAGAGGTTGAAACGTCTTGCCCATGTCCACCGCCTTGATGCGGGGCAGGCAATCCAGTGCGTCTTGCCGGGTATACAAGGGCAGGGCGGGGCTGTGTTTGGAGAAGCCGTGGCGGTTGGCGAATGCCGCGTCTTCTTCCTGAATATGGCCGCTGTCGGGCAGCAATATTTTGCACAAGGCTTGCGTGCCGGATGTGGCGAACACATGCCCGGTAAACCCCTCTTTCACCAACAAGGGCAGGTAGCCGCTGTGGTCCAGGTGGGCATGGGTGAGCACCACAGCATCCACCGCGCTGGGTGCTACGGGAAGTGGCGTCCAGTTGCGCAAGCGCAGCTGCTTGTAGCCCTGAAAAAGCCCGCAGTCGACCAGCAAGCTATGGCCGCCGTGCTGCACCAGATATTTTGAGCCGGTGACGGTGTTGGCTCCACCCAGAAAGGTGATGTTGACGCCCATGGCGAGACTCCTTGAGTGTGGTTCTGTCGAAACGACAGCCGTAAAAAATGCCGCCGGGTCGTTTATAGACCGGGCGGCATGGTTTGTGTGATTTCTACGCGCTACTCTTGATGTGCATCAAGAGTGACCACAATTCGCTCCATAGGTCGAACGTGCAGCGCTGTTGTGCTGTCTGGGTGCTATGGTTTTTGTTCTGTCGCCGGTGATGAGGCTGCTGACTGCGGTGCTGATGCGCTTGGCTCGGGCAAAGCCTTTGGTACTTCGGGAACGGCTTCTTTGGGCGCATCTTTGGGTGCAGGTTGTTCCGGAATCTTTGTTGAAGGGTTCTGAACCCACTCGTTCAAGCGTTTGGTGATTGCGTTTGCACTACGTTCTAAGATTTCACACGTACCTTTGAATCCGCCAAACACACCACCGGTGGTCCACTCATTGATCTTGGTGTAGTAGATCACCTTGTCTCCCTCCAGTAGCTCGGCCAAAACAGTAATGGCCTTTGGGCCTGACCAAGCGCCGCCGCCAACTCCCAATACATGGGAGATTTGCACGCGCAATACCTTGTCACCGGCAGCGTCAGCGCCTACGTTGACGGTACTGGCTTCTGTTTTGTAAAGCTTTCCCAGCATAGGGCCAATGCGGCTTGAAAGCATGCTTTCAATTTTGCAGTCGCGTTTGGTGCCCTCCGCAACTTCGGCGGTCGGCATATAGGTGATGGGAACTTCCAGGCGTGTCGCTGCGTGCGCCCCTGCCAATGTCATACTCGCCAAGAAAATTGCGATTGTCAGATTTTTCATGAATGGGTATCAGGTGATAAAAAAAGCGGTGTACAGAGAGGCTGTTCCCCGTACGCCAAAGGATATGCACAGTGCGATAACGGTGCACGCTGACGATACAACCTTTTGGCACGTTCGACCCTACGTTGGGCAAAAAAATGCCGCCCTATCTAATCAGACTGGGCGGCACTGGCACGGGATGCTTCTTTTTGACGGATGAAGCTTTAGCTAAAAAAACTCTTCAACCGATCGGTCCAACTATCACCCGACGGCGAATGTTTGTTGCCACCTTTTTTTAGCGACTCATCCAGCTCGCGTAGTAGCCTGCGCTGGTGTTCGCTCAGTTTCACCGGTGTTTCCACCAGTATGTGGCAATACAAATCTCCAGGGTAGCTGGCACGCACGCCCTTGATGCCCTTACCGCGCAGGCGGAACTGCTTGCCACTTTGAGTGCCTTCCGGGATGTCGATGGCTGCCTTGCCAGCCAGCGTGGGCACATCAATCTCGCCACCTAGTGCGGCAATGGCGATGCTGATGGGCACCGAGCAGTGCAGGTCGTCGCCATCGCGCTCAAAGATGTCGTGCTTTTTGAGGCGAATTTCGATGTACAGGTCGCCAGCGGGGCCACCGTTGGTGCCGGGTTCACCATTGCCGGTGCTACGGATGCGCATGCCGCCATCGATACCGGCGGGGATTTTGACTTCCAGGGTCTTTTGCTTTTTGACTTTGCCCTGACCGTGGCAAGCCAGGCATGGCTCGGGGATGACCTTGCCTGTGCCGCGGCAAGTGGGGCAGGTTTGCTGCACGCTAAAGAAGCCCTGGCGCATTTGCACCGAGCCCGCGCCACTGCAGGTACCGCAGGTCTTGACCTGGGTGCCGGGCTTGGCACCGCTGCCTTTGCAGACTTCGCAACTGTCCCAGCTGGGGATGCGGATTTGCGCATCTTTGCCGCGCGCGGCTTCTTCTAGCGTGACTTCCATGGCGTAGCTCAGGTCGCCGCCACGGAACACCTGGCGGCCACCGGCACCGGGCCGACCACCACGCTGCTGGCCAAACATATCGCCAAAGATGTCGCCAAACGCTTCGGCAAAACCGCCATAGCCTTCGCCGCCGGGGCCGCGCATATTGGGGTCCACACCAGCATGGCCATGCTGGTCGTAGGCCGCACGCTTTTGCGGGTCCGACAGCATTTCGTACGCTTCTTTGGCTTCTTTGAACTTTTCTTCGGCCACCTTGCCGGAGTCACCCTGGTTGCGGTCGGGGTGGTGCTTCATCGCAAGCTTGCGATAAGACTTCTTGATGTCTTCGTCTGAGGCGTTTTTGGGGACACCCAGAATTTCGTAAAAGTCTCTTTTAGCCATGGTTGCCAAACAGTATGGGTCTTAAATAGTTAGCGTGAATAGTATGCAAAACGCCGCGCCGATGATTCTTGGGAATCTTTCGGGCGCGGCGCGCCAAATCCGCACGCACAAGCCGGGAGACGGCTTGTACGGGATTTAGCCCTTTTTAACTTCCTTGACTTCCGCATCCACCACATTGTCATCTGCAGCGTGGCTGGTCGATCCGCTACCGGCTGCCTGAGGCTGTTCGCCACCGGCAGGCTGTGCACCGCCTTCTGCAGCCTGCTTGGCTTGCATGTCGGCGTACATTTTTTCGCCCAGCTTTTGGCTGGATGACATGAGTGCGTTGTTTTTCTCGTCGATTGCAGCCTTGTCGTCGCCCTTGATGGCTTCTTCCAAGTCTTTGATGGACGCTTCGATTTTTTCCTTCTCACCAGCGTCGAGCTTGTCACCGTATTCGGTCAGGCTCTTCTTCACGCTGTGGATGCTGGCGTCGGCCTGGTTCTTGGATTGGACCAGTTCGACCTTTTTCTTGTCGTCTGCGGCATTGAGCTCAGCGTCTTTCACCATTTGCTGAATTTCAGCCTCAGACAAACCGGAGTTGGCCTTGATGGTGATCTTGTTCTCTTTGCCGGTACCCTTGTCTTTGGCGCCCACGTGCAAGATGCCGTTGGCGTCAATGTCAAACGACACTTCAATCTGTGGCGTGCCACGTGCGGCAGGTGGAATGCCTTCCAAGTTGAACTCGCCCAGCATCTTGTTCACAGCAGCAATTTCGCGTTCGCCCTGGAATACCTTGATGGTCACTGCGGGCTGGTTGTCCTCAGCCGTAGAGAAGGTTTGTGCGAATTTGGTCGGGATGGTCGTGTTCTTGGTGATCATCTTGGTCATGACACCGCCCATGGTTTCAATACCCAGAGACAACGGGGTCACGTCCAGCAGCAACACGTCTTTGCGGTCGCCCGATAGCACCTGGCCTTGGATGGCTGCACCCACGGCCACGGCTTCGTCAGGGTTCACGTCTTTGCGTGGTTCTTTGCCAAACAGCTCTTTGACCTTTTCTTGCACCTTGGGCATGCGGGTCATACCGCCAACCAAGATCACGTCATGGATGTCAGTCACTTTGACACCAGCATCTTTGATAGCGGTGCGGCATGGGGCAATGGTGCGCTCGATCAACTCTTCGACCAAGCTTTCCAGCTTGGCGCGGGTCAGCTTGATGTTCAAGTGCTTGGGGCCTGAGGCATCAGCGGTGATGTAGGGCAGGTTCACATCGGTTTGTGAGCTGCTGGAGAGTTCGATCTTCGCCTTTTCAGCGGCTTCTTTCAGGCGCTGCAGGGCCAGTACATCTTTGCCCAGGTCTACGCCTTGCTCTTTCTTGAACTCGGCAATGATGAAGTCGATGATGCGTTGGTCAAAGTCTTCACCGCCCAGGAAGGTGTCGCCGTTGGTGGAGAGCACTTCGAATTGCTTCTCGCCGTCCACGTCTGCAATTTCGATGATGGACACGTCAAATGTGCCGCCACCCAAGTCGTATACGGCAATCTTGCGGTCGCCCTTTTCGTTCTTATCCAAGCCAAATGCCAAGGCTGCAGCAGTGGGCTCGTTGATGATGCGCTTAACGTCCAATCCAGCAATGCGGCCAGCGTCTTTGGTGGCTTGGCGCTGTGCGTCGTTGAAGTACGCAGGCACGGTGATCACAGCGTCTGTTACTTCTTCGCCGAGGTAGTCTTCGGCGGTTTTCTTCATCTTACGAAGAATGTCAGCACTAACTTGCTGGGGAGCCATGCGGTTGCCACGCACCTCGACCCAGGCGTCGCCGTTGTCCGCAGCAGCAATTTTGTAGGGCATCAGGTCGATGTCCTTTTGCACTTCTTTTTCCGAGAATTTGCGGCCGATCAGGCGCTTGACGGCGTACAGCGTGTTCTTGGGATTGGTGACCGACTGGCGTTTGGCGGATGCGCCAACCAGTACTTCACCGTCTTCCTGGTAGGCGATGATGGATGGCGTGGTGCGTGCGCCTTCGGCATTTTCAATAACCTTGGCGGTGTTGCCTTCCATGATGGCGACACAGCTGTTGGTGGTGCCCAAGTCGATACCAATAATTCTTCCCATGATGTACTCCTAAGATCAATTGCAGACAGCGTAATAGGTTAGTGCTGCAAGTTGTTTGATTAAAAATTCAGATGCTGCTCACTTGAAGGCTTTTTTAAGAATTTCAAGTGATACGTGTAAGGCGGGTTATTTCGGTGCCGAAACCGTGACCAAGGCGGGGCGCAATACGCGGTCGGCAATGGAGTAGCCCTTTTGCAGCAGGCCCACCACCGTGTTGGCTTCCTGCTCAGATGGCACCACGCTGATGGCTTGGTGTTGGTGCGGATCAAATTTGGTGCCGGCGGCTGGCGCAATGGCCATAACTTTGTTGCGCTCCAGGGCGGCGATCAGTTGGCGCAAAGTGGCCTGCGCACCTTCGCGGATCTGTTCGACCGTGCCATCCTTGATGGTCAAACCCGCTTCCAGGCTATCGGCTACGGGAAGTAGGCTCTCCGCAAAGCTTTCGACTGCGAACTTGCGGGCCTTGGAGATCTCGTCTTCGGCACGGCGACGGGCGTTTTCGGCGTCAGCCTTGGCGCGCAGGTATTGGTCGGCCAACTCGCCACTTTTGGCTTGCAGCGCGGCGAGTTCAGCTTGCACTTGCGCCAAGGCCTCTTCTGCCGGGTTGAAATCAGGGTTGAATTCCGTCGCATTTTGCGCAGCAACCATGGCTTCGGTGCTCTGGAAGTTTGCCTCTGCGGCCGCTGGATGGGGGGTAGATGACGGTTCTGACATGCAAAAAAATGGAGATGTTGCTAGGGTTACCAAAATGGCATGCCTAGTTGTGGGGGCTTAGCCAGAAAATTCAAGGGCGGTTTGGCGCGAAGGGGCCAAAAAAGGCCCATTTCTTCGCCGTGGCCGCCAAGGCGGGCTTTCACTCAGTCTGAAGTGCCCAATAGTTCGACGTCAAACTTGAGTGTGGCGTTTGGCGGGATTACGCCGCCAGCACCTCGTGCACCATAGCCCAGGTCCGAAGGAATGATCAACGTGCGGGCACCACCAACTTTCATACCTGCCACGCCTTCATCCCAACCGCGGATCACCATGCCAGCGCCCAGATGGAACACGAATGGGTCGTTACGGTCCTTGCTGGAATCGAACTTGGCACCTTGGACGCCGTTGTTGTACAGCCAGCCGGTGTAATGCACGGTGACGCTGTGGCCCTTGGTAGCAACTGCGCCGCTTCCTTCTGTGGTGTCCAGATATTGCAGGCCGGTAGCGGTGGTGATCATGGGTGAATCCTTTGGTGAAAAGCCCTAAATTATGCCGCAGACAAAAAAAAGACAGGCAGAGCCTGTCGTCTTTTGTCGGGCCGGGGGCCGTCTGCAATCAGCCTTAGTTCGCTTTTTTGGCCTGGCTGGTTGCCCATTTTCCGGCAAAGGCTTGCAAATCTCCCAAGCGCTTGAGCAAATCGGCCCCGAGGTGGGTGACGCTGTAGCCGTCGCTCCCGTGGGTCATCAAGCCTGCCTCGCGCAGCTCCTTGATACGGGTGTTCAGGGTATTGGGTGTAATGCCGCCTACGCTGTCTTGCAACAGGCGAAATGTCTGCGCATGGCCGTCACGCAGGGCCCACAGTACACGAACGGCATAGCGTGACTCCAACAGGCTCAACAACTGCCCGATGGCGAGCGTTTCTTTAGCACTCATTAACTTACCTCTCGTCGATACGTATTTTTATAAAGTCCAATGGTCCGGTAGATTTACCGCGGCCGCAATTAGGTGTTTTGCCGATCAAATTAGGTGAAACTATATCGCAGTTTTCCAACTGCTACAAGTTTCATAGCTGTAAGGCGGGTGCACAGTGCATTTGGCAGATTGCTTGTCAGGGGCTGGAGGAGGTGCTAAGGTTAGACTAGGACAGCACTGTTGATGTCGTGTTTTGGAGATTTTCATGGTCTTTAATTTTGAACAGGTTCACAACTACTACGAGCGCCTGGTATTTGAAGAGGTAGCCCGGCGTGCGGACGATTTCCCGGCGTTTACGCCGGATATGTTGGGTGATGTGGCCTGCGTGGCACTCAACCGCCTGCCCGCACGGTATGTGCGCCATGATGTGGACTTGATGTTTTACCTGACCGAGCACGAACGCCATGCGATTGAGGTGTCGCTCGAAGATGCGTTGCAATACGCCTTTGGCTTTGTGATGGACCGCGCCACCAAATCACCCAATTAAAGGCTTGCGGTCAATTTGGCCAGCAGGTCTGGCGTAACGGTGGGCATAACGCCAAACCAGGCGTTAAAAGCCGCTGTGGCTTGGTGCACGAGCATTCCCAAGCCGTTGACCGTTGGATTGCCACGTTGGCGGGCTTCTGCCAACAGGGGTGTCTCCAGCGGTACGTAAACGATGTCTGACACCAGCGCCTGGGGGTGGAGCTTGGCCAGCGACAAGTCCAATGGCGGTTGACCATGCATGCCCTGGTTGGTGGTATTGACCAGCAAACCCAGGTCAGCCAGTGTTTCGTGCCGGTCTTCCCACGCCACGGCGCGCACCGGGCCACCAAACTCTTGGGCCATGTCGTGTGCCTTGGCACTGCTGCGATTGACCAGCCGAATATCCACGGCACCGCCGTCAATGAGACCCGCCAGAACCGCACGCGCAGCACCACCGGCACCCAGCACCGTGATGGGGCCCGCGCTGGCCTTCCATTGCGGATGTTCTTCCAGCAGGCTTTGCGTAAAGCCAAATGCATCGGTATTGCGCCCGGTCAACGAGCCATCGCTCTCCACCACCACGGTGTTCACTGCGCCAATGCGTTGTGCCAACGGTTCTACGCGGTCCACGATCGCCATGGCTGCCACCTTGTGTGGGATGGTCAGATTGCAGCCGGCAAATCCGAGTACGGGTAGCGCGCGCAATGCCGTGGCCAATTGCTCGGGTTGAACTGGCAGCATCACGTAGGCGCCCTGCAGGTTGTGCTGGGCAATCCAGTGGTTGTGGATGGCGGGTGAGCGCGAATGCGCTACCGGCCATCCCATGATGCCGGCCAGCTTGTAGGTCACAACGTGTCGGTGAAGCTACGCAGTTTGTCGGAGCGGCTGGGGTGTTTGAGCTTGCGCAGCGCCTTGGCCTCAATTTGGCGAATACGCTCACGGGTCACATCAAACTGTTTGCCGACCTCTTCCAGGGTGTGGTCGCTGGTCATTTCAATACCGAAACGCATGCGCAGTACCTTGGCTTCGCGCGGTGTGAGGCTGTCCAGAATGTCCTTGACCACATCGCGCAGGCCAGCTTGCATGGCCGCTTCCATCGGCGCGGTGTTGGCACCGTCTTCGATGAAATCACCCAAGTGGCTGTCGTCATCGTCACCGATGGGGGTTTCCATGGAGATCGGCTCTTTGGCGATCTTCATGATCTTGCGGATCTTGTCTTCCGGAATCTCCATGCGCTCGGCCAACACAGAAGCATCCGGCTCAAAGCCAAACTCTTGCAAGTGCTGGCGGCTGATGCGGTTCATCTTGTTGATGGTTTCGATCATGTGCACCGGGATACGGATGGTGCGTGCCTGGTCTGCAATAGAGCGGGTAATGGCCTGGCGAATCCACCACGTGGCATAGGTTGAGAACTTGTATCCGCGGCGGTATTCAAACTTGTCCACGGCCTTCATCAAGCCGATGTTGCCTTCCTGGATCAAATCCAAGAACTGCAGGCCGCGGTTGGTGTACTTCTTGGCAATGGAAATGACCAGGCGCAAATTGGCCTCAATCATCTCTTTTTTGGCTGCACGGGAGGAGTATTCACCCGCGTTCATGCGTTTGTTGATGTCTTTGAGTTGATCCAAAGGCACCACGACCTTGGCTTGCAGGTCGGCCAGCTTTTGCTGCAAGTCTTGCACGGGCGGAATGTTGCGGCCCATAACGGCAGCCCATGATTTGCCGGATGCAGCTTGCTTCTCGATCCACTTCAGGTTCAACAGTTGCGAAGCAACCTTGTTGCCGTTTTTGTCGCGGCCGCTGAAATCGGCAATGAAGCTTTCCTGGGGGTAGCCGCATTTGTCCACAATGATGCGGCGCAGTTCGCGTTCTTTCTTGCGAATGTCATCCACCTGGCCGCGCACCATGTCGCACAGCTTCTCAATCGCTTTGGCCGTAAAGCGGATCGACATCAGCTCTTCGCTCAGCGCCTTTTGTGCGGCGACGTAGTGGGGCGTGCCGTAACCTTCCTTGTCGTAGACCTTGTGCACTTTTTCGAACAGTTCGCGCAGGCGGTCAAAGCGCGACAAGGCTTCCTTCTTCAACTCTTCGAGCTTCTTGGTCAGCGCTTTGGAGCCGCCTTTGCCGTCGTCGTCGTCATCGGCGTCGAACTCGTCAAAGTCTTCTTCGGCTACATAGTCGTCGGCTTCGTTGGGGTTGAAGAATCCGTCGACGATGGTGGTGATGACCACTTTGCCTTCGCGGATGTCTTCACCCAAGCGCAAGATTTCGGCAATGGTGGCGGGGGATGCGCTGATGGCCTCCATCATCGCCATCAGGCCGCCTTCAATACGCTTGGCGATTTCAATTTCGCCTTCGCGGGTCAGCAGCTCAACCGTGCCCATTTCGCGCATGTACATGCGCACGGGGTCGGTAGTGCGGCCGAATTCGCTGTCAACGGTGGACAGTGCGGCCTCAGCCTCTTCTTCGGCTTCTTCAACCGTTGCGGCAGTGGAAACATTGTTGTTGAGCAACAGGGTTTCGGCGTCGGGGGTCTGTTCGTAGACCGCTACACCCATGTCGTTCAACATGGAGATGACGACTTCCAGTGTTTCTGCATCGACCAACTTGTCGGGCAAGTGGTCAGAAATTTCGCCGTGCGTCAGGTAGCCACGTGTTTTACCCAGCGTGATCAGGGTCTTGAGGCGTTGGCGGCGCTTGGCAATGTCTTCTTCGGAGAGGACCGTTTCGTCCAGTCCAAACTCTTTCATCAAGGCGCGCTCTTTGGCCTTGCTGATTTTCATGCGCAGCGGCTTGACCTTCTCGCCAGTCGCCGTGGTGGCTTCTGGTTCACCTACCAAGTCGGCTTCAATATCGGACAGGTCCATGTCCTCGCCAGAGGTCTCGGTCGCTGCTTTGGGCTTGCGCCCGCGCTTGGCACCGGTCTTGGCTGGAGCGCTGGCTTCTGCTGCGGCTGCCTTGGGCGGGCGACCGGGTTTCTTCTTGGCACTGGCGCCGGCTGCTAGCAGCGCGTCGGCGGCTTCCTGCAACTGTTGGGCTTTGGATTTGGTGGCTGGAGGTTTGGATGCGGGCACGGGCTTGGCTTTCTTGGCGGACTTTGGCGGAGACTGAACAGCTTTGGCAGATTTTTGAGCAGGCATGCGAGAACCTCAGGTCATCAAAAAAACAGGCGAACAGAACGGATACCGGTCAACACCGCTGGTGGGGCGGGTGCAACTGGCAAGGCAGGAAAACATTCCCTACGGAATTCCTAAAGGCAAGATGAGCGGGCGAACATTTGGAATGCAGTCCTTGCGGTAAGGTGGCCGGTTGATATGTTGTCAACGCTTGGCCGGACCCGGAGGTGCTGCTGTCGCTCTTGCCGAAATAACCAAGTAGTATAGCCTGAAAATGCCAGTTTTCCAGGAAAAACTTGATTCCCCACTTGCTTATGTGGGTGGGCGGCTTGCCAACTCCAGTTGCAACCGTCTGGCATGCAGCTCACGGTAGCGTGCCAGGGCGGCGGGGTCGGTGCTGGCGGCGGCAATGGCCAGCGTTTCCTGCTCTTTGATGCGATCAACCAGCATGCGGTTCAGTAGGTCACGCAACTCTGCCCCCGTATCGGCGGCAACATCGCCCGTGGCTGTATTGGACAGGGTGGAGTCTGACATCAGGCGCAGTGCCAACTCGTGTGAATTGTCGCGTCGCAATTCGTCGCGCAATGCCCCCCAGGCGAGCGGGCCGTGTTCGAGCAACTGCGCTTCCAGCCAGGCGATCAGTGGGCCGTGGGGGGCAGGCAGGTCGCACAGCAGGGCGTGGTCTTCGTTGGTCAATGCGTCCCACAGCTCGCTGTGACTGAGCAGAATGCGTGTGGCGTGGTCTGCGCGGCTGGCCAGTGGGCCCCGCAGTGGCGGGCGAATGGGGCGGTTGCTGTCCCAGTGGCTTTTGCCCTCCCATTTGCCTTTGCTTTTCCAGTTTCCGCCCTTGCCGTCCCATTTACCTTTGCTTTTCCAGCTGTCGGGGTCTTTGCCGTCGAGTGGGTGGCTGTCTGTGGTGGCAGGGCTGGTCTCGTCGTAATCGTCCGGTTGCCAATCGCTGTGCCGGGGCGCAGAAGGAACCGGTGCCGCCTTGTGGCTGGTGTGCGCAGCAGCGGCCCACAGTGTGCCCAGTTCCTGGCTGGGCAGTTGCACTTGCGTGGCGATTTCGCTCAGCAATTGCAGTTTGAGCGCGCCGTCTGGCAGCAGGTTCCACAGCGGCTTGGCATTGCTGGCCATGTGGGCGCGGCCTTCAGCGGTGTTGGTATCGCAGCCTTCGCGCGCAGCTTCCACCAGAAACCGACTCAGCGGCGTGGCCTCGGACACATAGCGTGCAAAGGCGTCTTGTCCGTTGGCACGGATGAAGCTGTCAGGGTCGTGCTCATCCGGTAGAAACAGGAATTTGATGGAGCGCACATCGCTGGCGTACGGCAGGGCAGCGTCCAGCGCTTTGCGTGCAGCGCGCTTGCCGGCGGCATCTCCGTCAAAGCTGAAGACAACCGAATCGGTAAATCGAAACAGCTTGTGCACATGCTCTGCGGTGCAGGCGGTGCCCAGCGTGGCCACCGCGTTGGGGAAACCCAGCTGCGCCAGCGCCACCACGTCCATGTAGCCCTCAGTCACCAGCACATAGCCATGTTCGCGCAGTGCATTGCGGGCCTCAAACAGGCCATACAGCTCACGCCCTTTGCTGAAAACCGGTGTCTCGGGTGAATTGAGGTACTTGGGCTTGTCATCACCCAGCACACGTCCACCAAAGCCTATGCATTCACCCTTGATGTTGCGGATGGGGAACATGACGCGGTCACGAAAACGGTCGTAACGCTTTTCCTCGTTGTTGCCTTCATCGGTGTTGGCAATCACCAGACCGCTTTCGACCAAGAGTGGGTCATCGTAGTGCGGGAACACGCTGGCCAACGACCGCCACCCTTCAGGCGCATAACCCAGGCCAAACTGCTTGGCAATCTCACCAGACAGGCCGCGCCCCTTGAAGTAGGCAATGGCGCGGGGCGAATCTTTCAGTGCGCGGCGGTAGGCTTCACCGGCCTTCTCCAATACATCGGTCAGGGTGTTTTGTTTTTGCTTTTGCTCCAGCGCGCGTGCGCGGTCCTCGGGCGAGGCCTCGTCCTCGGGGATTTGCATGCCGTATTGCTGGGCCAGGTCTTTCACCGCTTCGATGAAGGTCATGCCCGCATGGTCCATGAGGAAGCTGATGGCATTGCCGTTTTTGCCGCAACCAAAGCAGTGGTAGAACTGCTTGGCCGGGCTGACCGAAAACGATGGCGACTTCTCGCCATGGAAAGGGCACAAGCCCATGAAGTTGGCGCCCCCCTTCTTGAGCTGCACATAGCGGCCCACAATCTCCACCACATCGGCGCGGGCGATGAGTTCCTGAATGAAGGTTTGCGGTATGGCCATGGGGGGATTGTAGGAAGCCGGTTTGCGGGCAGAATTCTTGGTATTTAACCGCTATCAAATACGTAGCTGGCTATGCAATATCCGCGAGGGCTGGGGGCACTTTTTGCAGTTTATGCCTTGGCGGACTGCTGCCCTCAGTCCCCTAACACCACGCCCTCTCTACGCGGATCAGCCCCGCCAAAATAGCCAGTGGCGGTGCGCTGGATCGCTTGCAGGCCGCTGGGCAGGGGCGTTTCCACCACGGTGTGTTTGCGTGCTTGCAAGGCCTGCACCGTTGTGCGGTCAAAGCGCTGCGCTTCCAGCAGGGCGGGGCCACCGGTGGAACCAAAATTGGGCAGGTTGATGGCTTGTTGCGCGTCCAGCCCCCAGTGCAGCATGCCGTAGAGTACCTTGGCAGTGAAGTGGATGATGAGCGCGCCACCCGGGCTGCCAGCGCTCAGCACGACCTGCCCGCTGGCCTTGTCAAACACCAGCAGTGGCGACATGGAGGAGCGCGGCCGCTTGCCCGGTGCTACCCGGTTGGCAATGGGTTTGCCGTCTGCTGTGGTGGGGCTGAGGCTGAAGTCGGTCAACTCATTATTGAGCAAGAACCCGCCCGCCAGCCCTAGGCCGCGGTTGACCATCACACTTGCGCCCCAAGCGGTTTCGATGGTGGTGGTCATGGCCAGGGCGTTGCCATAGGCGTCGATCACGGAGATGTGGGAGGTGCCGTACTCCGGCTGCGCAGGCATGGGCCCGAAGGCCAGCGGCAGGTCTGCGGGGTTGCCGGGTGTTGCGGACGGGATGCTGATGCCTGCAGGCGTGGGGTCGATCAGCTTGGCGCGGGCGGCCAGGTAGCGCGGTGCGAGCAGGCTGTGCCAGGTGCCGCCGGGCGCAGCGACAAAATCCGGGTCGGCTACGTACTGCGCGCGGTCGGCAAACGCCAGGCGCGATGCGTCGGTGTATAGGTGCAGCCAGTCTGCCGAAGGCACGCCATCGCGCAAGGGCAGCGTGGCGGCCGGTGTGTGCTGCAGCAGCCCCAGAATTTGACCGATAGCCAGCGTGCCGGAGCTAGGCGGCGGCATGCCGCAGATGTGGTAATTTTTGTTGCTGGTAGGGGATGGTGCAACTGCTTTCACCGCGTAGTCAAAACACAAGGGCTCGCGCACAACGGGCCGGTAGGATGCCAAGTCTTGCATCGACAAACTGCCCGGGTTGGTGGGGTGCGCTTGCACAGTCCGCGTGATGGCCTGCGCCACTTCGCCGCGCATGAGTGCGTTGGGCCCCTCGTTGGCTATGCGTTGCAGCACGGCCGCCAGTTCGGGGTTGCGCAGCAGGTGGCCAGCAGGCAAGGGCTTGCCATCGGCGTCCAGAAAATAGGCTGTAGCAGCCGGGTCTTTTGACAGGTTGCGTTGCTCTGCCAGCAAGGTGGCCATGCGTGGGCTGACACGAAAGCCCTCCGTGGCCAGACGAATGGCGGGCGCAAAAAGATCGGCCCACGGTAAGCGACCATGGGATTGGTGGGCCAGGGCCAGCATGCTGACCACACCCGGCACACCCACCGAACGCCCGCCAACAACCGCATCCTCAAACGGCATGGGCTTGCCATCGGGCATGAGAAAAAGATTGGGGCCCGCACCCGAGGGCGCTGTTTCGCGGCCATCAAACGCCTGGGTTTTGTGACCATCAAAGTGCAACAAGAACGCGCCACCGCCAATGCCGCTGGACTGCGGCTCCACCAGTGTCAGCACCATCTGCACGGCAATGGCAGCATCCACCGCACCGCCGCCCGCGCGCAGGATGTGCTGCCCTGCCTCTGTGGCCAAGGGGTTGGCGGCTGCCACCGCAAAGGTGCGCGTGGCCCAGCCGGGCTTTGCGGTTAGTGCGCTGGCCCCTTCGGGCTGTACCGGCAAAAACGCTGGTTGTGTGCTTGGCGCAGGTGGCGTCGTTGGGGTAGTTGGCCCAGTCGTGGTGCAGCCCCAGAGGCAAAGGGTCACCGTGACAACCAGCAGTGTGGTCAAGCGATGGCGGCGCGAGTCTTGCATGGCAGTTTGAAGCTGGCTAAATTGGAAACCATTATCCTTGTGACCGCCGGTTTGTTGGTACACAGGAACATACAAAGGAAACTATGACTACCCCATTTGAAAAAGGCCTCGCCATGCGCAAAGCGGTCATGGGCGAGGCATTCGTAGAGGCCGCGTTCGCCAACGCCACCGAATTTACCCGCCCCATTCAGGAGCACATTACCAGCAAGGCTTGGGGTGATGTGTGGCAGCGCCCTGGGCTGGACCTGAAGACCCGTAGCCTGATCACAGTGGCCATGTTGACCGCGCTGGGCAAGCAGCAGGAGCTAAAAGGCCACGTGCGCGGCGCACTCAACAATGGTGCCAGCGTGGAAGAAATTCAAGAGGTTTTGATGCATGCCACGATCTACTGCGGCGTGCCCGCAGCGGTGGATGCCTTTCGCAGCGCAAATGAGGTGGTTGCAGCTACGGACAAATAGTAAATCGGGCTGTAGCCCTCGCGAAATGTGCGTGTGCCGCTATCAATTTAGGACTTGACCGAGTCCTGGCAAGGATTAACGATCATCACGAATCTGCGTAGGTGCAAAGCCGTGGTCATCGTCATCTTCCATATCCACTTGCAGGCTCGCAGGACCCGTATCAATGTCAACACGCGGAGCCGACCGCACTACGGGTGGATCGGGTTGCAGTTTGGGGGCTGGCGTAGGTGTTATGACCGTACGCGCAGAAGTACGCCAGAAATCGCCCTTGGGCAAATACAGGTGCGGGCAACCACAGTCTTCTGAAAACTTCCACGAGAAGAGGTAGTGCTTGGCATCGGCTTCGGGGTCGTAGCGCGCCAGGCCGTCGAGCATGGCCTGCTGAAAAGCCATGGCGTGCAAAACAAAGGCATCGTGCCAGTGCTTCACGTCGAGCTGCAAGAGCAGGGCTTCGCCTTGCGCGGGAACGTTCACCGGAACCACCTCACCGCGAAGCCAGGTACCGGGAATGCCATGCAGTCGCAAGACGTCCAACAGCGTCATGCGCACCATGTCAATCTGCGTGGCGCTGAGTTGCACCGTGGGGGCCATGGTGGATGGGTCGTGGTCGCCCTTGTTCTTGCCAAGACCCAGAAATTCAAACATCCGCTACTCCGCTCAGTGTCAGTTGCATAGTGGCCGCAGTGTAATCCGACCGGACGTGAGAATCGCCGTCATTCAGGCTGAAAGATGGACGGACGATAGTTCATGTACCTTTGCAGGAGAAATTTCCAAACCATTGGGCCAGCACAAAGCACCTGCGTCTATGAAAACACGGCTGAAATAGGCCGGATCACGCAGCTTGTCCAGCAAGGGACCAGAGCGGGTTGCAAGGTAGGTGCTGGCATCGAACACACCCTGAGTGTGGTCACTGAAATCCAGCTCCAACCGAAATGCATCTAACAGGCGGGCGTTGAGCACTTTAATCACGGTCTGCTCCTTGAATACGGTCCAATGGTTCAAAGCGCTGGGCGCGCAGCCAATTGTCCTGCAACTCGGCTTGGTGCACCATACACCATTCTTTGACGATGGCTGCAACTTTGCGTGGTAGATCGCCTTCACTGACTTCACCGGTGGAAATTTTGACCAAGGCCTCGAATCCTTGGTATTCCACATGAATGTGCGGAGGCGGGTGGTCGTCGTGCCACATGCGGACGATGATGCCGAAGAATATCGAAAGGGTTGGCATGGTCAAACCTCGGAAGAAATGGTGCTGGGTAACTAGGTGCGTCGCTTCGGCTTGAGTTTGTCCGCAGGCAGCAGGCTGGTGTACTTTTGGTACAGCTCAAACAAAAATGCCACGCGCTCGGCATCGCTCTTGTAGCTTTTCTTGCCGCCGCTGGCCACGTAGGCTTTGTCCACTGAGGCGTCTAGCTTCTGGTGTGCCTTAAGCAATTCGGGCGGCATGGTGAGCGGGTCGTACAGGTCGGCCAGCGTGGCGGGTTGAGGGCCTGATTGGAATTTGACGCGCACGTCGAGTACGACTTGTGCTGCAGTTTCGATAGCTGCTTGCGCAGGGTGGACGAGGGCTACAGGCTCATTTACCTTCGAATCTTTGGTCAACTCGGGCCAGGGGAAGTTGTTGTAGACAATGGTGTTCGAGTAGCTGTAATCGCTTTTCATTCGACCGCACGTTTGGCGGACCCATGCCATATGCATTGCGGATGTAAGGATTCCAAAGTGAAAGAGCGTTGCGCCTTCCATTGCAAATAGCTTGTCTCCGCAAATAACTTTTTTACGCAGGAATGCCATCGGGATGTAGTTCCGCCGCTCTGAAGAAACTTTTGGAATTGCAAGATAGTCACTGATAGGCTGTCTTGGCTCTCCGAATGATGTCGGGAAATTCGCCATTTGAAGCGTCTTTCCCCGTTTGCTCGACAGTCTGAACTTCTTAACGTTGGAGACGCGCTCTTTGATCAGCGGCATATCACGTAACGCAGATGGACTGATACCCTCAAGCCAAAGGCACCACCGCTTTACGTCATTGATGAATTCGCTACCCATAACGAATGGTCGAATCCACTCCTTCGCGTTTGGCTCATCGCGTATTAATTCGCGTTTCTCGTCGTCCGTTAATAACAAGTTCCCGTCGTCAGTGGCATCGCTACCACGTCCAATTTCCGGGACGTTACACACGGGGCGACTAGACTTTGCGATAACTACGCTTGGTGCATCCACGAGGTATGGATTGATATTTTTGGCTTGTACTGCGTGCGGCTCGCCCTTTATGTCAGCGTATTCATAAATCACCTTGTCTGGGCGGTTTTCACGACCAAATCCGACGATTACGCAGTGCACCGCCGCTTTTCCGGTCGCTTCATTGCTCCAGTTAAACGTTCGATGAGCAAATTGGATATGTATTCCTTGCGCCAACATCCAACCCCACAATATGCCAACTTGCTCACCTTGTGTGATGCTATTCGTGGAAACAAACGCAACCCTAATTGACGTTTCCGCTTTCACTTCATGAACGTATTTTGTGGCTTTCACATACCAAGCTGAGACGAAGTCCAGCACACCGCCGCCCTTTAAAGTTGCGTAGAGTGGTTCAACATCCGCTTTCTGTTCAGCACTTTGCCATGCAGCACCGATAAACGGCGGATTCCCAAGTACATAACTGCACCGCTGCGCAGGTAGCACCTCATTCCAATCCAACTGCAAAGCATTTCCATGCACCACATGCGGCGACGTTCGCAGCGGTATGCGCGCAAAGTACAGGCCAAACTCTTCGCTGACCTGTAGGTTCGCCTGATGGTCCATCAGCCACATGGCGACCTGCGCAATCTGCGCTGGGAACTCTTCAATCTCAATGCCGTAGAACTGGTCTACATCAATGCCAATGAGCTGGTGTACGTCCACGCTCAACTGACCGGATGCATGGGAGGCGCGCAGCACCGCCAGCTCCAGCGCCCGCAGTTCGCGGTAGCTGATAACCAGAAAATTTCCGCAACCGCAGGCGGGGTCAAAAAACGTGAGCGTGCGCAGTTTCTTGTGGAACTCAAACAGCTTGTTCTTGTTGCTTTTGATTTTTTCAAACTCGGCCCACAACTCATCGAGAAACAATGGCTTGATGAGTTTGAGGATGTTTTCTTCTGATGTGTAGTGCGCGCCCAGGTTGCGGCGGGCCTTTTCGTCCATGATGCTCTGGAACAGGCTGCCAAAGATGGCGGGGCTGATGGCAGACCAATCCAGAGCGCAGGCGTCCAGCAGGGCCTCGCGCATGGCGCTGGTGAAGTCCGCCATGGGCAGACTCTCGGCAAAGAGCTTGCCGTTGATGTAGGGGAATGCGACAAGCTGTTCGTCCAGCGCCTTGCTGCGTTTGTCTTCGGGGGTGTTGAGCACCTGAAACAACTGTGCCAGCCGCGAACCCAAGTCAGAGCCATCGACTGCGGTGCGCTCCTCGATAAAGGCACGTAGTGCTTGGGAGGGTTGAAAAATGCCCGTGTCGTCAGCAAACAGGCAAAACAGTAGGCGCACCAACAGCACCTCTAGGGGGTGGTCGGTGTAGCCACTGGCTTTAAGGGCATCGTGCAGTTTGCCCATGCGCTCTGCGGCTTTGATATTGACCGGGTTTTGCGCCTTGATCTCCAGCGCCTTGTAGCCCGCAATAAAGCCAAAGAGTTTGATGTGCTTGTGCAGGTCTTTCAGTGCAAATTCAAAGGTCTCGTCGGTAGTGAGCCGGTGCACACGAAAGCGCGCGAAGTCACATACGATGACCAACTGCGGTAAATCTCGTTCTGCAATGCCTGGAAAGTACGATAGCGCCTGGGTTAGAGCAGCATCCAGGCTTTTGCCACGGGACTTTTGCTCAACCAGCAACATGCCGGGCCAGAACAGATCAACAAAGCCGTCGGTCTTGGCCTTGATGCCCGGCAGTTTCTTGACCGCATGCTCAAAGGTCGCTACGCGCTTGTTGGTGATGCCAAAGATTTCAAAGAAATCTATCCAGAATGGTTTTCCCTGGCTGTCTTCATTGGCCGCATCATCCCAGGTGCGGCTGAAGGTGAGTGCGCGAGATTTGATTTCGTTCCAGGAAAGTGGCATGTTCAGTCTGCGGTTGTATGGGTTGCGCATTGATGCCCCTCATTATGCCCAGCTGCCTCTCGTAAATAGTGCCTGAGTAGCTAGCAGTTTAGGAGCATCGCTAGCCTTCAAACATCCGCCACTGACACCACCTCTGCGCTGTCTTTCTCGCGCAGCAGTTTGCGCTTGGCAATGCCCACAAAATGCCCCATGTCGTCCACGATGGAGAAGAAGCTGGGCGTGACCAGCAGGCTCAGGATGGTGGAGGTAATTAGGCCACCAATCACCGCCGCCGCCATGGGTGCGCGGAAGCTGTTGTCGGCGTGGCCCAGGCCAATCACCAGCGGCAGCATGCCGGCCACCATGGCAATGGTGGTCATGATGATGGGGCGGGCGCGTTTGTGGCAGGCGTCGATCAGGGCGTCAAAGCGCGAGAGGCCATGGTCGCGCCGCGCCATGATGGCGTAGTCCACCAACAGGATGGAGTTTTTGGTCGACACGCCAATCAACATGACCAACCCAATGAAGGACGGCATGGACAGCATTTTTTGCGCCACCAGCAGGCCCATGAAGGCACCTCCAAACGACAAGATGACGGACGGCAAAATGGTGATGGGGTGCACAAAGTCCTTAAACAACAGCACCAGCACAATGTAGATACACAGCATGCCGGTGAGCATGGCCAGGCCAAAGCCGGCCACCATTTCGCCTTGCACTTCTGCATCACCAATCTCCAGCTGCTGCACGCCTGCGGGCAGGTTCACGATGCTAGGCATCTTGGCCACAGCGTCAGTCACATCGCCCAGCGGCACGCCTGACAACTCCACGTCAAAGTTGACATTGCGCACCCGGTTCAAGCGGCTCACCACAGCAGGCCCACCCGACATTTCAAAGGTGGCAACCTGGCTCAGCATGACCGGGCCTTTGACGCCAGGTACCAGCAGGCGGCCCAATAGATCGAGGTCTTGCCGGGCATCGGTAGCCAGCTTGACCACAATGGGTACTTGCCGCTGGCTCAGGTTGAGCTTGGCCAGCGCGGTTTCGTAGTCGCCCATGGTGGCAATACGCAGCGTTTCGGCAATGGCGGTGCTGGTGACACCCATGTCGGCTGCCTTGGCAAAGTCGGGGCGCACTGCAATCTCGGCTCGCGTCAGGCTGGCGCTAGAACTAATGTTGCCCAAGCCAGGGATCTTGCGCAGGTCTTTTTCCACCGCTGCGGCGGCTTGCGCCAGCGCTACCGGGTCTTCACCTTTAAGGGCCAGTTGATACTTCTCACCTGAGCCGCCCAGGCCCACCTTGAACCGTGCACCGGGCAGGTCAGCCAGCACGGTACGCATTTGGCTTTCAAGCACCTGCTTGACCGGGCGCTTGCCGCGCTCGTCCAGCAAGACCGTGAGGGTGGCCTTGCGCACATCGTTGCTGGGGCCGCCGGCAAAGGGGTCTGACCCCACAGCTCCGGCACCCGCCGTGGTGTAAACACTTTCCACATGTTTCACATTGCTGATCAGTGCACGCGCCTGCTCGGCGGCAACGCGGGTCTGCGCCAGCGTAGTGCCGGGTGGCAACTCCAGGTAGACCTGTGTTTGCGAGTTGTCGTCCGGTGGAATGAACCCTGTGGGAATGAAGGGCACCAGCATGAGCGAACCCACGAAGAAGGCAACGGCAGATGCCGATGTGATCCAGCGGTGGTTCAGCGTCCAGCGGGTAAAGCGCAGGTACATGGGCATCCACACCGGCTCTTCATGCACATGGGTAGAAGGCTTCATGATGTAGGCCGCCATCATGGGCGTGAGCACCCGGGCCACTACCAGGGATGCGAATACCGCAAACACGGCTGTCCAGCCAAATTGTTTAAAGAACTTGCCCACCACGCCGCTCATAAATGCCGTGGGCAAAAAGACCGCAATCAGCGCAAAGGTAGTGGCAATCACCGCCAGACCAATCTCATCAGCGGCTTCCATGGCGGCCTGGTAGGGTGTCTTGCCCATGCGCAGGTGGCGTTCAATGTTTTCCACTTCCACAATCGCGTCGTCCACCAGAATACCAATGACCAGCGACAAGGCCAGCAGCGTCACAACATTGGTGGTGAAGCCCAGGTAGTGCATGCCGATGAAGGCCGGTATGGCAGACAGTGGCAGTGCAATGGCCGACACAAACGTGGCACGCCAGTTGCGCAGAAAGAACCACACCACAACGACGGCGAGCAAGGCGCCTTCAAACAGCATGGTCATGGATGCGTCAAACTCTTCCTGCACCGGGGTCACAAAGTCAAAGGCCTGTGTGAGTTCCAGATCGGGGTGCTTGGCTTTGAGTTCGGTCAGCGCCTTTTGCACCGCCGCGCCCACTTCTACCTCGCTGGCACCCTTGCTGCGGGTGATTTCAAAGCCCACCACGGGTTTGCCGTTGAGCGTTGCAAAGCTGCGCGGTTCTGCCACCGTGTCTTTGACCGTGGCAATCTCGTCCAGCCGAATCCGCTTGCCGCTGGCAAGGCTGAGCTCAATGCGGCCCAACTCTTCCACCGTGGACACGGTGGCCAGCGTGCGCATGGGTTGCTCAGAGCCACCCAGGTCTGCGCGGCCGCCAGCGCTCTCGGTTTGCACCAGCTTGAGCTGGCGTGAAATGTCGGCAGCACTAGCACCCAGGCTTTGCATCTTGAGCGGGTCTAGCGCCACCTGCACCTCGCGGGTGACGCCACCCACGCGCGCCACCGAGCCCACACCGCGCACGCCCAGCAAGGCGCGGGCGATATCGTTGTCAACAAACCAGCTCAGCGCCTCGTCGTCCATGTTGCTGGAGCGGATGGTGAAGGCCATGATGGGCGCGCCCGAGAGGTTCATCTTGCTGACGATGGGGTCGCGCAAGTCACCGGGCATGTCGCTGCGCACCTGTTGCACGGCACTGCGTACATCGTCCACCGCTTCTTGCGTGGGCTTTTCCAAGCGGAATTCGGCGGTGACGGTGACGCTGCCGTCTTTCACATTGGTGTAGATGTTTTTCAGACCCTGCAGCGGCGCAATGGCGTTTTCAATTTTGCGGGCAACTTCGGTCTCTAGCTGGCCGGGTGCTGCGCCGGGCAGATTGGCGGTAACACTGACCGTGGGCAGCTCCAGATCGGGGAACTGCTGGATCTTCATGGCGCTGAACGACATGAGGCCCGCCAGCGTCAGCAGCACAAACAGCATGACCGCCGGAATGGGGTTTTTGATGGACCAAGCGGAGACATTCATCAGATTTGCTCCTTATTTGCTAGCAGCTGACGCAGGCTTTGCGAGGGCTGGAGCACTATTTGGCGTGGAAGCGGCTGGCTTGGCGGCCTCTACCACCTTGACCAAATCCCCATCACTCAAGAAGCCGCCGCCGCTGGCTACCAGCTTGTCTTCGGGCTTCACGCCGCTTTGGATTTCGATCTGGTCACCCACTACGCGGCCGGTTTGCACCTTGACTTGTGCGACACGGTTGTCTGCACCCACGCGCACCACGTAGCTAAACCCGTCACGCACCACCACGGTAGCTTGCGGCACGGTCAGCGCGCCAGAGCTACCCAGCTCAAACTCACCCCGTGCAAACATGCCAGGCTTGAAGCTAGCGGGTGCAGCGGGCATATCCACATACACAAGTCCATTGCGCGACGCTGCGTCCACCGTGGGAGCCAGCGCGCGCACTTTGCCCTTCATCTGCGCACCGCTGGGTGCGGTCAGCGTGACGGCGGTGCCGGTGGTGATGCGGCCAATCTCGGCAGAGGTGACCTCTCCACGCCACTCCAGACGCCCTTGGCGAATGAGGCGGAACATCTCGGTCCCCGCGCCAACCACAGACCCTACGGACGCGCTGCGTGCCGAGATGGTGCCGCTGTCAGGTGCCAGCAGTTGGGTGTTTTTCAATCGCAGCAGTTGGGAGTCGAGTTGGGCCTTGGCAGACGCGACGCGGGCCTTGCCGGTTTGTTCTTGCGTAAGGTACTGGTTGACCTGCTGGGCGCTGATGGCACCGCTGCCCTGCACGGCGCGCGCGCGGTCGGCATTGGCGGCGGATTCGGCGGCGTTGGCTTGGGCCTCTGCCACAGCGGCGCGGGCCAGGGCTACATCTGCCTCCACACTCTCAGCGGCAAAGCTGGCCAGCAACTGGCCGCGCTTTACGTAGTCACCCACGTTGGCGTGCAGCTCGGCTACGCGCAGGCCAGGGGTTTCTGCGCCGATGGTGGCTTCTTGCCACGCGGCCACACTGCCGTTGGCGGCCAGCTTGATGGCCAGCATGCCGTTTTTCGGCTGGGTCAGCGTCACCGTGAGCGCAGGCTTGGCAGCGCCGGGTTTTGCAGCGTCGGCCGCATGGCTTTGGCCCGCGAACAAGCCTAGTGCCGCAAGGGTGATGGTGCCCGCGACGATGAGGCCCAGTGTCAGCGGCGTGACGGGCAGTTTGGCGATGAATGAGGGTGTTGATGGCAGGTTCATGGTGGTGTTTGTCGCATCCATAAAGGGGTAATAAGGGGAATGGGTTGAAGGTTGCCGATTTGGGATACTGGGCTTATTGGGCGGCTGCCTGCAGGGCGGCGTCGGGCTCAAAGCCGCCGCCCACCGCGCGGTACAGGGCGACCCATGCACGCTTGCGCTCCAGCGCCAATGTCAGCTGGGCGGACTCTGCGGCCAGCGCATTGCGCCGCGCATCTTCCAGCTCCACCAAGCTGGCCAAGCCCTGGCCAAAGCGGGACTGTGTGGCCGCCAGTGAATCGGCATAGCCCTGTGTGGAGACGATGGCATCTTGCGTGCGGGCAGTGGTGCTGTTGAGGTTGACCAGTGCCTGCTCTACCTCGCGCACGGCATTACGCACCTTGCCGCGGTAGGTCATCACCACGGCCTCGTAATTGGCCTGGGCTGAGGTGACAGCTGCCACGCGCTGGCCGCCGTCAAACAGCGGAAGGCTTACCACCAGTGGGCCAAAGGACCATGTGTTGCCTTCGGTGTCAACGCCACCTGTGGTCACGCGCATGGCGCCAATCGAGCCGGTAAGGCCGAGCCGTGGCAGGCGCTGCGCTTTGGCCTGGCCCACTTGGGCGCTTGCCAGGATGACATCGCGCTCGGCGCTGAACACATCGGGCCGCTGGGCAATGGTTTGGGCTGGCACGCTTGCTATAGAAACAGTAGCTTGCTTCGCAGTATCTACGAGGGCTGAGGCCAGTTTTTGTTTGATATCAGGCTCTGCAATGGCGGTTAGGGCTACCAGTGCCTTGGTGTCCATATCGCACTGTGCGCTTTGCTGGGTCAGGCGGCTGTTGCCATCGGCAGCACTGGCGCGTGCCATGGCAGCCACGGATGGTGCCAAAAAACCCGCCGTGGCGTTGATCTGTGTCAGTCGTGCAGTCTCTTGGCGCGACGCCGCATCGCGTTGGGCCAGTGCCAGCAGTTGGCGGCAGGTGGACAGGCTGTAGTACAGGTTGGCTACCTCTGCCGCCACTGAAACCCGTGCGTCATGCCACTGGGCGTGGCTGCCTTCCACACCGGCCAGCGCTGCGCGGCTGATGGCGCGGTTGGCCCCGATCACGTCCATCTCCCACGCCGATTGCAGGCCGACCTGCTGGGTAGTAGTGACGGGAAAGTTGGGCTGGCTCACGCCACGGGTACCCGCGTACTGCACGTTGAGGTTGGGGAACAAGGCACCATGGGCAGCGGCCTGCTGCGCGCGGGCAGCCTCCAGCCGGGCTACCGACTGGGCGATGGACGGGCTCACCGCCTGCGCTGCTGCAATCAGCTCTACCAGCAGAGGGTCGCCCTGTTGCTCCCACCATTGGGTCAAGGTGCCCACATTACCCTGGTGGGGCAGCGGTGCCAGCCACTGCGGGGGCGTGGTGGCGTCCACCTGGGTAGGCGGCATGAGGCTGGAGCAGGCCGAGAGCGCCAGTGCGGCAGCCAGGGGCATGAGGGTGCGGAGTTTATGAAGAGCGTGGGGGGTCATCATCGTGCGGGGGTTGTGGTGCGGGAGGAGCGTCTTGGCAGTGACGGGGATTTAATAGTTTTCTTTACAGCGGGCCTGGGCTTGCGTTTGGCGGCCGGCGTCTTGCCGGGCAGGGCGCGGCGCTGGGCTTCGGCAGCGGCCAGGGCCATGGCGTAATCCACTAGTCGCTCACGGTAGGTGTCCAGCGCGGCATGGGAAGCGATCAACTGGGGGCAGGTGGCAGCCGTGACATCGGTGCAGATTTGTAGCATCACGCCCAGCCCGGCAATGGACAAAGCCAGGCGGTGAATTTCTGCATCGGGCTTGGCGAGACCAAGGTGGCGGCACAGCGCGGCGGCCAGGGCCAGGTGGGCGGGCTTGATGCTGCAATCGACCTCCTGTTGCCAAATGCCCGTGGGCTCCAGCATCTCGCGGAAATGCAGCTTCATGCACTGTTGCACCAATTGCCCTTGCTTGAGTGGCTCCACAAAACTGCGCATCAGGTTGCGCAGGGACCATTCCAGCGGTTGGCTTGCGTCGTCAATCTGCCCGGGCGGCACATTGGGGTTGCACCGTGGGTCTGAGAACACGGCCCGGTACAGGCCAGCCTTGTCCCCAAAGTAGTAGCTGATGGACGCAATATTGATCTGCGCCGCTTGGGCAATCTCGCGGGTGGAGGTTTTAGAAAAGCCCTTCTCCGCAAACAGCGCCATGGCAGCGTCGAGCAGGCGGTTGCGCGCTTCAACGCCATCGCTGCGCAAGGGCTTGGTGGGCGAAAAGGGGAGGGAATCGTCGGACATCGGCCCGGATTCTAACCAGTTAAATCAAACGTTTGATTTAACTAACCCCATGGGGTGTGGGGGTTTTTGGGGTGTCGATTGTGGCGCGGCAGGCTATTGCGGATGACTAGAGTGGCAAAAATATTTTCAAATTGCCAGGATGGCGATCAGTTGTCATTTCGGGAAAATCGCAGCCGCTTCAGACGCAAAGCTGACGTACAGATTTTCTGTTTTAACTTTTGAATTAGCCGTCAATCGCATCCTCTTCGTCTTCTGGATTCTCCCAACGCTCCCAAGGTTCACCTTTATCTTGACGAAAGGCTGCCCATCCAACTGGCAGATCGGCAATCTCTTGCAGCGATGGGTCTCTCTCGAAGACGCAGCCCATACAAAGGATCATGCATTCCTCCGGCTCATCGGTTGTCGCGTCCAGGAACTGCCAATCACCATCCTTGTCATGTGAGACCTGGCGAATAGGAGATTGCCCCTTGACAACCTTCGCAGTGCAATAGCTGATCGCATTGACTGGGCTATCGAATGGCCAATCTGGGAAGGCGTGAGAGTGGGAGGGCATGAAATAATCAATGGTTAACTGTAGTCGATCAGGCTGTGACATCAAATGTCGGCTTTCGCCCCGCTGCAGTCTAACAATTGCGTACTCCATAGCAATCATTTGTGTGGGACTGCAACTGGATGAATCGTTACCGTGCTTGCGTCTTCAACCTTAAACGTCACAGAAAATTCCGCACCCGCACCGGGTTGTGACTGGATGGCCAATGTGCCGCCCATTTGCTGCGCCAAGTCTTGTACCAGCTGCATGCCGAGTGAATCGTTTCGCTTGGTCTCAAAGTCGGGTGGCAAGCCAATGCCGGTGTCCCGCACAGAAAGCAACCATTGGTCACTGGGTGTGGCTGGCTGCAGTCCGATCAGCACCTCTCCATGGCGATTTTCCGGGAACCCGTGTTTTAGGCAGTTGATCAGAAGCTCGCTCACCAGCAGCCCACACGGTACCGCTTGGTCCATGCCGACTTGCAGGGAGGCAAGGTCCACTTTGAGTGCAATGTGTCGGTCGGGCGGCAAGAGAGACTGAAATGTTTGGGTGGCAAGTTGTCGGATGTAGTTTTGCAAATCAACAAAAGCGAGCGTGCCCGTTTGGTAGAGCAACTCGTGCAGCATAGACATCGATCGGATGCGGTTGCGCATGTTAAGAAGTACCGAGTGGACTTCGTCTACTTCTGTGCGGCTGCTCTCCAGCCGCAGCAGGCTAGTAACCAGCTGCAAATTGTTTTTGACGCGATGGTGGACCTCTTTGATTAGCGCTTCCTTCTCGTGCAAAGACTGTTGCAAGGCGGCGGCCGCTTTTTGCTGCTCCGTAATATCGCGAATGATGACGGTGAAGATGGTGTCATCTTGGCTTCCTCCGTGCGCAATGGACGCCTCAATGGGAAACAGGTCTCCTGTGGACCGCCGCGCCTGGAGTTGCCCCAGCCGCCCCATGCGCCGTGTGGTGGCGCCAGACAACGCAAATGCGTCAATATGCTGGGGATGCGCGTGCCTAGCTTCGTCGGGCAGCAATAGGTCCAAAGGTTGCCCCAGCATTTGTTCGGCGGGGTATCCAAACATCCTCTCTGCCGCTGGATTGAAGACACTAATGCGACGGGTTTGGTCCAGGCAGACCACGGCATCCATTGCGGTTGAAATGACTGTTGAAAGCCGCTTCTCGCTATGCGCTAGCGCCAGCTCAGCGCGTCGCCGCTGGGTAATATCGATGACGTAGACCAATCGCAGTGGCTCACCTGCTTCAGATGTCACGCGCACTGATTCGGACTTGATAACCAATCGCACGCCGTCATGCCGTACGACATCCCATTCGCCGCCCAAGGGGTCTCCATCGGTCAAGAACTTTTGGTGCCTTTCGAGCACACCGGCACGTTTGTCGGGACTAAAGACGACAGTGAACTGCTCACTCTTCAGGGCCGCGGCATCGTAGGCATACAGGTTGCTGTAGGCTGCATTGAACTCAACATAATTCCCCGCAAAGTCAATGATTGCAATGCCTATGGGAGATAGTGACAGTAGCCGATCCATCATGTCTGTCCCCCTTTTATCTGGTTGATAACCCGTTGCAGCGCAACGAATTGAGTTTACGCACTTTCTATTGCAAAAGCGTGATCAGCCAGCCATCAGCTTCTGCACCAAATCCCCCGCATTCGCAGCCTTGTATTTGCGCATGAGCCGTGCCCGGTAAATTTCTACGGTCCGGTGGCTGATGGCGAGGGTCTTGCCGATCTGTTTGGACGTGAGCCCCTGCATCAGGTGGGCGGCCACTTCGCGTTCGCGTGCGGTTAGCTCGGCTTTCACCGGGCGGCGGGCGCTGAGGTCTTCAAAGCACCAGATACCCGCTTCATGCGGGGCATCGCGGTTTAGCGCCCGCCCGGTTACGTGGCACCAAAAGGCTTCGCCTTTGAACCGGCCATCCAGCCTGCGCATGATGCGGTCATCGGCATAGGTGCCGTTGCGGTTCAAAATAGGGGCAATGCGCGCGCCGGTGCGTTCAAACTCGTCAACACTGGGGTATAACACCTGAAACGACTGGTCGATGAGCTGCGCGCGCGCGGTGCCAAACATGTCGCACAGGCGCTGGTTGCAGTCGGTGATGGTGCGGTTGCGCGAGAGCGCCAGGCCCACGGGGGCCAGGTCAAAGGCGAGGCGGTAGTCAATCGACATAGGACGTTCGGGTTGGGCTTTACGAAATACTACGTACACGGATACGTAGTATCGTAGGGCAATTGAATCTTCATAGGAGCCAGATGCAATGAACAAGATTTTTCCCAGCGCGGCAGCCGCGCTTGACGGCATTGTCAAAGACGGGCAGTTGCTGGCCGTTGGCGGTTTTGGTCTGTGCGGCATACCCGAGGCGCTGATCGACGCACTGAAGGACACTGGCGTGAAAGACCTCACGGTTATTTCCAACAACGCCGGTGTCGATGGCTTTGGCCTGGGCAAACTGCTGGAGACGCGCCAGATCAAGAAAATGATTTCGAGCTATGTGGGTGAGAACAAAGAGTTTGAGCGCCAGTATCTGGCTGGCGAATTGCAACTGGAGTTCACCCCCCAGGGCACGCTGGCCGAGAAGCTGCGTGCGGGTGGTGCTGGCATTCCCGCCTTTTTCACCAAGACTGGCGTGGGCACCATCGTGGCAGAGGGTAAAGAGCTGCGCGAGTTTGATGGCGAAACCTATGTGATGGAGCGCGCGCTGGTGCCTGAGGTGGCCTTGGTCAAGGCGCACCGCGCAGACAAGTCGGGCAATTTGCAGTTCCGCCTGACCGCGCGCAACTTTAACCCCGCAGCGGCTATGGCCGGAAAAATCTGCGTGGTGGAAGTAGAAGAGATCGTGGAGACCGGAACCATGGTGCCCGACCAAGTGCACCTGCCGGGCATTTACGTGCACCGCATCGTGCACAACCCCAACCCCGAGAAGCGCATCGAGAAGCGCACCATCACCCCGAAAGAAGGAGTTTGACCATGGCATGGAATCAAGACCAAATGGCAGCCCGGGCGGCACATGAATTGGAAGACGGCTTTTATGTGAATCTGGGTATTGGCATTCCCACCCTGGTGGCCAATTTTGTGCCCGCCGACAAAGAGGTGTGGTTACAAAGTGAAAACGGCATGCTGGGCATTGGCCCATTCCCCACCGAAGACGAGGTGGATGCCGACCTGATCAACGCGGGCAAGCAAACAGTGACCACGCTCAAGGGCTCCTCGATCTTTGGCAGCCATGAGAGCTTTGCCATGATCCGTGGCGGCAAGATCAACCTTTCCATCCTGGGTGCCATGCAAGTCAGCGAAAAGGGCGATCTGGCCAACTGGATGATCCCCGGCAAGATGGTCAAAGGCATGGGCGGCGCCATGGACTTGGTGGCGGGCGTGAAGCGCGTGATCGTGCTCATGGAGCATGTGGCCAAAAAGAAAGACGGCACCACCGACCTGAAAATTTTGCCCAGCTGCACACTGCCCTTGACCGGCGTGGGCGTGGTGGACCGCATCATTACCGATCTGGCGGTGATGGACGTCACGCCCGATGGCCTCAAGCTGGTGGAACTGGCACCGGGTGTGAGCCGCGAAGATGTGCAGGCCAAGACCGGCGTTACGCTGATTTAGCACGGAGTAACGCGTGGGCGCCGACGCCGCACTTCGGGGAATCTGGCAGTTAGCCGGGTTACCGGATGCGGCGCTTGCACATGCACACCTCACCGGGGCAGACCCGGTGTTTCCATCGTCTTTTCATGTAGGCACTGCCGCGCAGGCCAGTATTGCCGCAGCGGCGCTGGCGGCTTGTGAGCTGGGCTATCAACGGGGTTGCGCGCGGCAAGACGTACGCGTAGATATGCTGCATGCCGCGTTGGAGTGCGTGGAGTGGTTTAGCCTGGATGGTCGTGTGCCGGACCTGTGGGACCCGTTTTCCGGGCTGTATACCTGCAGTGACGGCTGGGTCCGCTTGCATGCCAATTTCTTGCACCATCGCGAGGGTGCTTTGCGCCTGCTGGGCCTAAACCCACAGACCGCACAGCGAGCTGATGCGGAAGCTGCCTTGCGGCATTGGCGGGCAGTTGATTTTGAGAGTGCCGCAGCCCATGCCGGTCTGGTTGCCACGGGCGTGCGTACCTTTGACGAATGGGATGTCATACCGCAGGCCCAGGCCATCGTGCGCCAGCCACTGTTCACGATCTCCCGCATCGGCAACGCCGCACCAAGCGCATTGCCTTCACTTGCGCAGAACGCGCTGCCTTTGCAGGGTGTGCGCGTGCTTGATCTGACCCGCATTTTGGCGGGCCCGGTCGGCGGCCGTGCGCTGGCTGCGTATGGTGCCGATGTGTTGATGATCAACTCCCCGCATTTGCCCAATATTGAAGCTATCGCCGTGACCAGCCGAGGGAAATTGTCGGCGCACGCTGATTTGCGTGATGCTGCAGGACGCGCGGCGATGGATGCGTTGCTTGCGGATGCGCATGTGTTCGTGCAAGGCTACCGGCCAGGTGGCTTGCAAGACCTGGGATATGGGCCAGAGGCCGCAGCAGCGTGCTGCCCTGGCTTGGTGTATGTGTCGTTGACGGCCTATGGCGCGCAAGGCCCTTGGGCGGGTCGTCGCGGGTTTGATTCGCTACTGCAGTCCGCAATGGGTTTCAATCTGGCGGAGGGCGATGGCAAGCCACGCGCTCTACCGATGCAAATTCTTGACCAGGCCACGGGCTACCTGATTGCCGCGGGTGCTGCCGCAGCCTTGGTACGGCAGCAGCAAGAGGGTGGGAGCTGGCATGTGGAAGTGTCATTAGCACAAACCGCGCAGTGGTTGCGGGGCCTGGGGCGGGTTGCCAATGGTCTGACGGTTGTCAAGCCGGACGACACGCTCTACCGCGAGACATCTTCATCCGGGTTCGGTGTGCTGCAGTCGTTGCGCCATAGCGCGCAATTGAGCCGCACCCCAGCGCACTGGGCGCGCCCATCGATGCCACCTGGCAGCCATCCGCCGCGGTGGCCTTGATCCTGTTGTTTTGCAGGGTAAAACCGGAGTGCGTTTGCGTGGAAGCGGGTGTTTGGACGGTTAAGATAGGCCGCTGTTGTATAGCGCGATCCAACGTCCCGGGGGAAACATGTCCAGAGCTCTCAAATTCCTGATGTTCATCTACTTCGTGGTGTTCCTCACCACGGGTTCGTTCATGGTTTTAATCGTGAACGCGGATGAGAATTCCGCGCCTTGGATTTCATTGTTGGCCCGCAACCACGGCATCGTATTTGTCTGGCACCTGACATGCTGGATGGTGACCGGCATGTTTGCCAACTATTACTGGGACTTGTTCAATATGGGCAAGGGCTTGGAGTCTGTGCAGGTGGAGCGCATCGTGCTGCCGCTGCTGACATCTCCGTTTGTGTTTTACCCCACCTACAACCTGTGGCTCTCCAGCAGCTCGCAGAGCTATATTTTGTTTGAAGTCATCATTTTTCAAAGCGGCTTTTTTTGGCAGGCCCTGTTCACCAAGGCCAAGCCGCTGGACCAGACGCCCGCCATACCGTGGTCCGTGAACAATGGCAGTGCACGCGCATCACATGTCAAATCTGCTAGTGGGCCAACGTCGATAAGCTAGCCTTGGGCCAAGGTTATTTGCGGTGCAAATAACCGGCTTTGGTCAACGCGCTATCCATTTTGGCCAAGCCCAGCTTGTACCACTTGCCGTTGTCCACATCGGGCCCAAAAAAGCCGTGGGATGCATTCTTGTAGATAACGATTTCACAGCTGTTGCTGAGAGCTTTTGACGCTGCGCAAAACTGTTTGTTTTCTTCATAGACGATATCGTCAGTGCCTTGCATGATGAGAGTAGGAGGTAAACCCTTTCGGATGTGAAAGAGCGGTGAAACCTCTCGCCCATAATTACCTATGGCATCGCCGCCATACATCTTTTCCTCTTCGGTCGTGACGTCAGAACAGGGGTAGAAGAGCGCCAGGAAATTGGGCTTGCTGCTGATGGATATGTCTTCGTGGGCGGACTCAAACCCGTCTATGGTCGCAGTGCTCAGCGCCAAGTGACCGCCAGCCGAAGCGCCACTTGCCACAATGCGATTGGCATCGATCCCCAGAGCCTTGGCGTGGCTGCGCACATAACGAACCGCTGACTTGGCATCGGATATTTCATCGGCAATGCTGTTGCCGTTTCGGCAAAAGACTCTGTAGTCAACCAAAATGGCGACTGCACCACGCTTGCTGAAGTATTTGGCGGGTTCGATGAATTCTTTGACCGTTCCATACTCCCACGCGCCGCTATAGAAAAACAGAATTGCCGGTCTTGCGGCGGCTTTGTTTCGGCCACTTGCAGCTTTTGTGGGTTGGTAGACATGAATTTTTAGGTCGACCCCATCGATAGCTTTGTAGGTGAAAGATTCTGCTCCTTCAATATGGGCTGGTGGCGAATCGAGTAAATGCTTGGTGTTCGGGTCATTTTCTATTCCCGAACAAATCGCTGTAGCAGCGTACGCGCTGGTGCCAATGGCCCACCATGCAAATGCGGAAACCGCAGCGGTGAATACTTTAGATCGTGGAGTTGTCATGCGTTCTCCGTTTTGGTTTTAGTTCGATCGGGGTGCGATCCAAAGGCCTGATACTTTGTGATCCGGCGCAATGCTCAGCGTAGCCCTGAATGTGCGCTCGCCGAATACCACGTCGTAGGTGTAGTGAACATCGTCACCCTGTTCTTCGCGATCGAGGAAGCTCACCCGCGTGGGTGTGCCCAAGCCTTTCAAGAGCTGGGCATATTGGTTGGCAGTGGCGGGAAAGAATCCCGCCCTGACGAATGCAAATTCGCTCGGCTGAAGCTGGTTGTCTCTTGCGGCCGACAAAAGCATAACCAAGCGTTTTGCAATGGCTGGCTCGGGGTCGCTGCGGGGCGTCAATGCCGCTTTCACTAATGTAGGGTCGACCAGGCCTGCAATGGTGTCAATAAAGCGGTCGGGCTCAGCCTGTGCCAGATTGGCCAGGGCCACCACAGTGATATTGTCTCGCGTCCATCTGGAAATGTAGGCCTTGAAGCCCTGCCACGCGCCGCCATGGTGAACCCGTGGGTGGCGTGCGGTGTTGTCAATTCTCCAGCCGAAGCCGTAGGGGTAGGTCTTGCCACTGGCAAGCGTGACGGGTGTAAACACACTGCGCCAACTCTGCGCTGAAAGAATTTTGCCTTCACGTAGCCCGTGTTCCCATGCAACATAGTCCAGCAGCGTCATATGCAGCGAGCCATCGGCCGTGCGGTTTAGCGTGGGTGCAACCCAATCCTGGTGCTTGAGTTCACCGTTGACCAGTTGGTATCCGTCGGCACGGTTGGGCACTATATTGGCGTCACTGATCACCCGCGCGGTTGTCATTCCCAATGGCTTGAATACACGCTCCGCCAGTACATCACCGTAGAAAGCCCCAGAGACCTTTTGCACAATGATGCCCAGCAACACGTATCCGTTGTTGCTGTAGTTCCAGCGTGTACCGGGTGGAAACTCCAGTGTTAGGCCATAAGCCGCTTGGACCAGGGTCTCATCGGAATAGTCTTTGTGGAAGTCCAGCTTGCCATCTTCGTAGTCGGGTATGCCGGACGTGTGTGTGAGCAAGTGCCGCACGGTGATTGCTTTCCACGCAGCAGGCGCATCGGGGAAGAATGTAGTGATGGGATCGTCCAGCGCCAACTTGCCATCCTCTACCTGCAGCATGACTGCCACTGCTGTTAGCTGCTTGCCGGTGGAGCCTGATTGAAAAATTGTCTCGGTTTTAACGGGTACATGGTGTTCCACATTGGCTTCACCGTAGCCTTTTGCCAGGAGGAGCCGCCCATTCTTTACGACGGCAACGGCAACCCCCGGGATTTTTTGACTAGTCATTTCAGATTGGACCGCCGTATCAATCTTTGCCAATAGATAGTCGTCACTGGCTGTGGCATGTTGGGTGAATGTGGAACCCACAATACAAACTATCGCCACAGCACGGACACGCGCCATGTAGTACACCATTGAAAGCTTCATTGTGATTCGTTGGATGGATGGTTTAAAGAGCAAACGGGTCTGATGGGCTTTACGCAAAATAGTTTCATTGGTGCAATGGATTTCGCAGTTATATTGCGAGGCTATTTGTGAGATTGCCTTTAACTTGCACTGTTGCATTGAATTCACGTCCACACCATCTGCTATGCAAAACTACTCCGCCAACCCGCAACGCTACGCCACCATGCCTTACCGCCGCAGTGGCCGCAGTGGCCTTCAATTTCCGGCGGTGTCGCTGGGCCTGTGGCACAACTTTGGGGGTGTCGATAAATTTGAGACGGGGCGTGAGGTGGTTCGCACCGCGTTTGACCACGGCATTACCCACTTCGATCTGGCCAACAACTATGGCCCGCCACCCGGCTCTGCTGAAGAAACGTTTGGTGCCATCTTGCGCAAAGACCTTGCACCCTATCGCGACGAGTTGATTATTTCTACCAAGGCGGGCTATCACATGTGGGATGGACCCTACGGTGAATGGGGCTCACGCAAATACCTGATCGCCAGCCTGGACCAAAGTTTGCGCCGCATGGGTCTGGACTACGTGGACATTTTTTATCACCACAGGCCTGACCCCCACACGCCACTGGAAGAGACTATGGCTGCGCTGGCCTTTACGGTCAGCAGTGGCCGGGCACTGTACGTGGCCCTGTCCAACTACCCACCGCAGTTGCTCCAAGAGGCTGCGGCTCTGTTGCGCAGCATGGGCACACCCTGCCTGATTCACCAGCCGCGCTACAGCATGCTGGACCGCACGATTGAACAAGGGCTGCTGCAAGCCCTGGAGACCGAGGGCATAGGCTGTATTGCATTTTCGCCCTTGGCACAGGGTGTGCTGACCGATCGCTATTTGGGTGGAACCATTCCCGCAGATTCGCGTGCGGCGGGGGGCACTGGGTTTCTGCGCCCTGAGCACTTGACCGCCGAAAAGATTGAGGTGGTGCGCACGCTCAATGGGCTGGCACTGGAGCGGGGACAAACCCTGGCGCAAATGGCGTTGAGCTGGGTGCTGCGCCACCCGGGCATGACGTCAGTGCTGATTGGGGCGAGCCGGCCTTCGCAGGTGTTGGATGCGGTTCAGGCAGCAACAGCACCGGCGCTTTCAAGCACCTTGCTGGAGCATATTGACCGTCTTGTTACTCCATTGCAACCGGTCTAGCCCATTGTCTCTATTGGCCTACAACAGCGGTAGCAACTGTTTGGCTAAGTTGTAGCAACAGTCGTTCAACATCAGCAGGGTTGTGGGGCCTGTTCTCGCCAATCCACCAGACCAACACTTCAAAAATGGCGGCACCCAGAAAGTGTGCCCGCGCCTCCTGCTGCCAGCCAGCGGCTGATGACGCAACTGTGGGAGACGCAACGGCCATGGAGGTCTGAACCAGATCGACCAGCAGTTCCCTAAATCGGTCTTGCACAAACTGGCCGCTACGACGCCGCAGTAAGGCCCTGAAGACGGCCTGGGCCTCCTGTGCATGGGCCAGTAGCCCGGGAAGAAACGCCAGTGGCCCAAGTTCCGCGTGGCGCGCTGCATCGTCCAACAGGAACGCCCGCAGGTTGGCAAAGCCGCCTTTGAGCAACTCTTCCTTATTGGCGTAGTGTTGATAAAAGGTTGATCGACCCACGTCGGCACGGTCGCACAGCGTTTGCACGTCAATATCGTCCCAGCCTCTATCTGCCATCAAGCCCATCAGCGCCACGCGCAGGGATTCGCGGGTGCGGCGCGCGCGCCGGTCCAATACCGGCTCAGTGTGGCTCTTGGTGTTGTTGGACATGCTTGCACTCCTGCACGCCATGCGTGCTTCTGTCTGTTAGTGAACGATTGGGTTCGCGTTGCGCTGGGTGTTGGCGCCATGCCGCTGCACCATGCGGGCAGCGGTATGCGCACGCTGCATTTTCATTGCAATCCCACCATTATCAGGAGCTTTCATGTATTCACATTCCACACGACGCACCCATCGCCATCGCGCTGCGAAGTGGCTGGCGCTAGGCGCGCTCGCATGGTTGACGGCCAGTGCCATGGCGCAAACCAGTGTAGCCCCAAGTTATGAATTGCAGGTGCAAGTCAGTGGCTTGCAAAGTGATGCTGGGCAGGTCATTGCCAACCTGTTCATGCGGGGTGACGACCTCTTTGGCAAGCCGCGCGCGCAGCAAATCCAAAAGTCGGCTGACCGACAGGCCAAGCTGACGTTTCCCAAGCTTAGTGCTGGGCAGTACGCCGTCATCGCGTTTCACGACGTCAATGGCAACAATGACCTGGACCACAACATGTTCAAGTTTCCTGCGGAGCCCTTGGGCTACTCCAATGGATTCCAGTTGGGGTTGCTTTCAGGTGTGCCCAACACCGAAAAGCTGGCGTTCACCGTGGATGCGGCGCACCAGTCCATCCACATCACCGTGAACCAGTAGCCCATGAAAACCTTTGTTTCCTACTTTCTCTACCCCCTGCTGCTTGCCAGCACACTGGTGCTGTTTGTTGCTGCGCTGGGCTATCAATGGGATTTGAAGACGGTGTTCGCGTGGATGGCTGGTGGTCGCATTGCCGTGCTCTTCGCTGTTGAGTTTCTATACCCGGCAAAGGCGCAGTGGAAGATGACGTGGTCCAGCTTTAAGCGGGATTTGAAATACGTCGCTGTCAATGGCAGCGTGGTTGGTGCGCTCAAGCTTGCGTCTGTGTGGCTGGCGCTGGACTTGAGTCGCTTCAATACCGGAATTGTCTCCGGCACGTCCATTGTGGTTGAGGTCGTTGCCATCATCCTCACGTTTGAGTTCGTGCAGTATTGGTACCACCGGCTCAGCCATGAAGGTGGCGGTCCCCTGGGTGCATGGTTGTGGCGGGTACACGTGGCCCATCATTTGCCCGACAGGGTGTATTTGTTGATGCATGCCGTCGGCCACCCGCTGGACCTGCTGCGCGCATTGGCTATCACGCAGTTGCCCCTCATCATCTTGGGTGCGCGGCCAGAGTCCATATTTTTGTACAACGCCCTCATGGGTTTGCAAGGGCTGGTGTCGCATTTCAATGTGGATGTGAAGGCCGGACCGCTCAACTATGTGTTGACTGGGACCGAGCTGCATCGTCTGCACCACAGCGCAGATACGCACGAGGCAAAAAACTACGGTGTGCTCACCCCGTTTTGGGATATTGTGTTTGGCACCTTTGTTTACAAACCCCACAGCCTGCCACTCGCCCTGGGTGTGGATGCGCCAGACGACTACCCGCCTAGTGATGACATCCGTGGTGTGCTCGCGTTGCCGTTCGCGGGCCCTGTGCTTCATTCGACTGTTGCGCAACGTGTACGGTAGGAGGGGGTTCGCACCCTAGCGAGAATCGCGCAACTTGCCGTACATTCGGAGGTGTTGTGATTCCCGCTAGAAAGGATCGTTCATGGCCACAAAGGCTTCCAGCACGCCACGCAAAACTGCAATTGTTCGCAAAAAGGCTGCTGCCAAGCATGCAACTGGTGCTAAGGCCGCACCTTCTGGCCCACGCCAACGCAGCATTGTGCTGGTGTTGCAGGGCGGGGGCGCTTTGGGTGCATACCAGGCGGGTGTCTTTGATGCACTGTCATCCAGCGAGTACACACCCAACTGGATCGCCGGTGTATCCATTGGTGCCATCAACGCGGCACTGATTGCGGGGAATCCGCCCGAGCGACGTGTGGAGCGATTGCGCGAGTTTTGGGAGCGTGTCTCTAGTGGAAATTTGCTGCCCGCACCCACCGTGCTGCCGTGGCGCACCAGTTTCAATTGGTTCAGTTCGCGTCTGTCGGTCATGAACGGCATCAATGGGTTTTACCAGCCGCGCTCCATGTTTGACTTTATCGCTGCGCCGGGCAAGTCTTCAGCGCTGGGCATCTACGACAACAGTGCCTTGCGGCAGACCTTGTTGGACCTGGTTGACTTTGACCTGATCAATCGCAAGCCTGTGCGCCTCAGTGTGGGGGCGGTGGATGTGCGCACCGGTAATTCGGTCTATTTTGACAACCAGACCACCACCATTCGCCCCGAGCACATCATGGCCAGCGGTGCGCTGCCACCGGCGTTTGCACCCGTAGAGATTGATGGTGCGGCCTATTGGGATGGTGGTATTGTTTCCAACACGCCGCTGCACTACGTGCTGGACAACCGCCAGGACAAGGATCGCATGGTGCTTCAGGTGGACCTGTTCAGTGCGCGCGGCGACATGCCAACCGACTTGCTCAGCGCCATGGCCCGGCATAAAAACATCATGTACTCCAGCCGCACCCGGTATGGCAGCAGCATGTTGACGCGCTTGCAGTCGCTCAAGCACAGCATTGACAACCTGATCCAGCACTTGCCCCCCGAGATGCATGACCATCCAGCGGTGCTGGAACTGAAGCAGCACGGATCGCCACAGCAGATTGATTTGGTGCAACTGGTGTACCGCCCGGCCGTAAGGGCCTTGCCATCTGCCGACTATGAGTTCTCACGCGCCTCGGTCACCGAGCGCTGGCAGGCCGGTGCCGCTGACATTGGCTTTTGTATTGCCAACCCAGAATGGCTGCACAAGACCAATAGCGACGCTGAGGCGGGCGTCAATGTGTATGACTTGCGCAATCCGGACCCCAACGCCAAGCATCGGGCGATTAACCAGTAGCCCTTTTCTAGAACGTTTTATTCGGAGCGGGTTTGGTACGGCCGGTGTGCCGGGAGTCCCTTCTCTGGCCCACGCTCGTGGGCGGCCATTTCTGGGTTGCCGCAGTTGCTGCATCAACAGGGTGGTTGGATCACCAGTTCTGTAGCAACCACGAATGCGGTCGACGAAGGGACACCCAGCCCACCGACCTTGCGGTGCGTCATTTATTTCGCTACAAAATGCATAGCTGTCCAAGCATGTTCTACGAGGGCTGGAGGCTTATTTTTCTTGCAATCATTCTGCGAGTGGGCATTTCAAGCAATCGCGCCCCAGCTCCTCCACAAAAGGCGGGTGGCGTGGCGGGCGGGCGCAGGCCGCACTCGCGGTTGCCACAGAGCTAGTGATCCCAATTCCGCGTTAACGCGGGAACAGTGGCAATCCAAAAATGGCCGCCCGCGACGCGAGCCGGAGAACGCCTGCCACGTCGCCCGCCGCGCGCAGTTCTTTGCGCGCCACAGTGCACAGTGCCAATGTTTGTCTAACCACCCTGCGACCCCCGGTGTGCCCACCCCGTGGTGCGGTGTTCAATCCACGTGAAGAACTCATACATCGCCATCGCCATAATGCTGATCGTGGCCAAGCCGGCAAACGCCAGCGCCATGCGTTGTTGTGATCCGGCAGAGAGCATGAGGCTACCAATGCCGGAGTCGCCGGCAGTCATCTCCGCCAACACCGTGCCCACAAAGGCCAGCGTAATGGCCACCTTGAGCGACGCGTACACGTAGGGCATGGAGCGTGGCAGCCCCACCTTCACCAACACGTCCCAGCGCCGCGCGCCCAGCACCCGCAACACGTCTTCCAGTTCGGGCTCCAGGGTGGCCAGACCAGTGGCCATGTTCACGGTGATGGGGAAAAAGGAAATCAGAAAGGCCGTCAAAATTCCGGGCCCCAGACCGATGCCAAACCAGACGATCAGAATTGGAATGATGGCCGCTTTGGGTACGGCGTTAAACGCCACCAGCAGGGGGTAGAGCGCGGCATAGGTTAGGCGCGACGAACCCACCAAAAAGCCCAGCATGACCCCCACCACGATGGAAATACCAAACCCAATCATCGTGACCCAAAAGGTGCGCCATGCAGCTTCCAGCAACGGTTGGTGAAATTCATTGAACGCACCAACAATTTGCGTGGGTGACGGAAATAGGTATTCCGGTACATCAAACACCACGCACACCAGTTGCCACCCCGCTAGTAGCACTGCCAGCGCCACCCATGGTGCGAATTTTTCCATTTGGTTATTGGTCATACGGCAACTCCTGTGGGCTTGCTGCCAGCGCGCTGTGCGCCAATATGGGAGCGCAACTCGTGCACGATGTCTGAAAACTGTGCGGTGTAGGTCACTTCCAGATCGCGCGGGCGTGGCAAATCAATCTGGCGCTTCAGCACAAATCGCCCAGGGCTCTTGCTCATCACATAAACGGTATCCGCCAGAAAAACTGACTCGCGCAAGTCGTGCGTCACCAGAATGACATTGAATTGTTGTTCGGTCCACAGGTCGCGCAAAATGCACCATAGCTCCTCGCGGGTGAAGGCATCCAGCGCACCAAAGGGTTCGTCCAGCAGCAACATCTTGGGCTCGTGAATCAGGGCCCGGCAAATGCTGGCACGCTGTTGCATGCCGCCGGATAACTGCCAGGGAAACTTGTCCTCATAACCGCCTAAGCCGACCTTTTGCAGCAATGCGCGCGCACGCTCCACATACTCTGGGCGACGAGCCTTGAACTGGCTGCGGTAGGGCTCCACAATCTCCAGAGGCAACAACACGTTGTCCACTGTGGTGCGCCACGGCAGCAGTGAAGGCGCCTGGAAAGCCATGCCCGAAATTTTGAGGGGCCCGGTGACCGCCTGACCATCGATCTGAATGCTCCCTTTGGATGGCATTTTCAAACCCGTCGTCAGTTTCATGAACGTAGATTTGCCGCAGCCCGACGGCCCCACAATGGCAATGAACTCCCCTTTGCGCACTGTCAGGTCAATGGCCTCCACTGCATATTGACCGGCCGCCTGCAAGGCATCGTTGTATGCCAGCCAGACATCTTTGAAGCGGACAAAATCTTCGGTTTGGAGTTCTGGCATAGGAGCTTCCGGTAGTGTGGGGGTATGGCAGTGCTTATTTCTTGGCGGGCAACACGTTGAGTTCGGCCGCACTGGGCAGGAAAGAGCCGTTCCACACCGTGTCGGCATTGACGCGTGTTTTGGTGTTGAAGGCGTCCGACACCTGGCTGGCCATCAGTGCGAGCCGTGGTCCCAATGCCTGGCCAAAACCTTCTGCGCGCGCGTCGGGGCTATTGATAGCGGTGTCGATTGCCATCTGTAGGCGGCGTGTTTCCAAGGCTACGTTGATGATCCCGTCACGCTGTTTGACGTAGTCGATAGTAGCCTCAGGCTTGGCAAAAACCTCTTTCATGCCCTTGGCCGTGGCCAGCAAAAACGCCTTGACTGCGGCAGGGTTCTCTTTGAGCAACTTCGGCGATACGATGATGACGTTGCCATACAGCTTGACGCCAAACGCAGGGTAGGGCAGCACCACCACATCCGCCGCCTTCACGCCACGGGCTTCCAGGTTCAGCAGCGAGGTAAAGGTAAAACCGGTGATGGCGTCTACATCCCCACGGGCCAACATGGTTTCGCGCAGGGGTGGGTCCATGGACGTCCACTGCACGTTGCTGACAGCGTTGGCTTTGGCAAATATCGGGAATGCGCGGCGACCGGCGTCAAACACAGGCGCCCCCAATTTCTTGCCAGACAGATCTGCGGGAGTTTTGATGCCGGATTTCTTCAACGCCATGACGGACGCTGGCGTGTTGTTGTAGACCATCATCACCGCCACCGGCTTGTTGGGCGCATCTGGGTTGTTGGCATGGAACTCCATGAGGGCCGCCAAGTCGGCAAAACCCATGTCATAGGCACCCGATGCGACACGCGTCACCGTTCCACCCGAGCCATTGCCCGCGTCAATGGTGACGTCCAGTTTGGCGTCTTTGTAATGGCCCTTGGCCAGTGGTGTCAAAAACAGTGCAGCCGGGCCTTCAAAGCGCCAATCCAATTGGAACTTGATGGGAGTCTGCTGGGCCCATGCCGGGATGAATGCTGCTGTCAACAAAAAGGCAGCGGCGGTCTTGAGTAAAATGCGCTTGGTCATGGGCGATCTCCGAATAAAGGGGTTGTCTACGAATGATTAAAGCAAGATAAATGCCCATTGTGGGGAAAATGTCATGTCAATTCATGGCCCAGCCAACCCAAGCATGCCAAAATCGAGGGTTATTACGAGGGTCTCCGGTCCTGACATGGTGCGATACTTCGAATTAGTTCGACCAGCAATCTAATTGTTGGTCTGTTGAACTTGTGGCCTTACTCAAATACATCACTGGCATCTTATGCGCGAATCCTTAGATCAATCCAGCACATCTGCTCCGTCGACAACGCCGAAACTAACCTTTCTTGAAAAAGCGGGTTACAGCGCGGGTGATGCGGCCGCCAACTTTGTGTTCATGTCGATGGTGCTGTTCCAATCGGCGTTTTATGCCAACGACTACGGCTTGTCAGCAGAAGTGGCAGCGGCACTGCTACTTTGGCCACGCCTGTGGGATGCAGTGTTTGACCCCGTCATGGGCGTGCTGGCGGACCGCACCAAGACCCGTTGGGGCAAGTTCCGGCCTTGGATCTTGTGGACTTCCGTACCCTGGGCTATCGTGATGGTGATGGCCTACACGGTGCCAGACAAGAGCTGGGGCTGGAGCGCCGGCATGATGATCGCCTACGCCGGCATCACCAACACGCTGCTGATGACGCTCTATTCCATGAACAACATGCCGTACTCCGCACTGGGCGGGGTGATGACCAGCAACTTGAATGAACGCACCCAGCTTAACTCGTATCGATTTGTAGCGGTCAATATTGCGCAGTTCATTGTGGGTGGCTTTACCTTGCCCTTGGTCGCAAAATTTGCCGAAGGCTCAACCCGCCAACACGGCTGGCAAATGGTCATGACCATTTGGGCGGTGGTCTGCTTCATTCTCTTCATGGTGACTTTCTTCTCGACCAAAGAGCGTATTCAGCCCGTCACAGAAGTGCAATCCTCGCCCAAGCAGGACTTTCTCGACCTGCTCAAAAACAGCCCATGGATTGCACTGGTGGCCTATACCTTGTTCCACTTTGGCGTACTTGCCTACCGCGGTGGTGCCCAATACAACTATTTCCACCACTTCACCGACAAAGCGGCTATGTTCGATTTTGTGGCCGTGCTGGGCTTGACCACGCCTGAGATGGCCAAAGGCGCGGGTATGTTGGATTTCCTGGGGTATGTTGTCCATGGCACGCGTGATTCGATGGAGAACTCCAACGTGGCCGATGTGTTCAACAGTATTTTGAATATGGTCGGCACCACAACAACGATCATTTTCATTATTCTGTCCGCCGGTTTCTCGGCACGATTTGGCAAGAAAAATGTCGCTTTGGTGGGCTTTGCTCTGTCCGCGCTCAACGCTTTTGCACTGTACTTGCTTCCGCCGACTGCTTGCTGGGGCATGCTGATCCTGACCATCACCGGGCAGATTGTCTACGCACCCACGGTGGCCGTCATGTGGGCCATGTATGCAGATGCAGCGGACTATTCTGAGTGGCAAACGGGTCGCCGGTTCACCGGTATGGTGTTTGCCACCATTGGCTTTGCCCTGAAAACTGGACTGGCTATCGGTGGCGCGATGTTCTTGTGGATCATGGTCGGCGGATTCAATTACGACACCACCATGCCAACGGCCGCCAATGCGGTCGACGGTTACCGATTCTCCAGCAGCATCGTGGTTGGCCTGTTCTTTGTCGGATGCGTTATTTCAGTCGCGATGTGCAAACTGGACAAAAATCTCACACTCAAAATGGCTGCCGAACTCGAAGAGCGCCGCCGTCAGGCTGCTAAAGCCTGATTTAAGGCGTCATCTACGCAGGCGCTCCTTTTGCCGGGAGCGCCTTTTTTTATTGAATCAAAGGAACCTCTTCATGCAATACCGCCCCCTTGGCCGCACCGGCTGGAACATTTCAACTGTGAGTTTCGGGGCCTGGGCCATTGGTGGTACCTGGGGCACGGTGAATGATGCGGAATCCATGGGCGCTTTGCATCGCGCCTTGGACATGGGCGTTAACTTCTTTGACACCGCCGATGTATACGGTGATGGCCACAGCGAACGCCTGCTAGCCCGGCTGCGCCGTGAACGCAGCGAACCGTTCTACATTGCCACCAAGTCCGGTCGCCGCTTGAACCCGCATGTGGCGGGTGGCTACAACCGCGAGAACCTGACCGCGTTCGTCGAGCGCAGCCTGACCAACCTGAACACCGAAGCCATTGACCTGCTGCAGCTGCACTGCCCGCCAACCGATGTGTACTACATGCCCGAAGTGTTTGGTGTGTTGGACGATTTGGTGGCTGCAGGCAAGCTGCGCCACTACGGCGTGAGTGTGGAGAAAGTGGAAGAGGCGCTCAAGGCCATCGAATTCCCGGGCGTGCAAAGCGTGCAAATCATCTACAACCTGTTTCGCCAGCGCCCGGCAGAGCTGTTGTTTGAGCAAACGCAAAAGCGTGGTGTGGGCGTGCTGGCGCGCTTGCCGCTCTCCAGCGGTCTGCTCAGCGGCAAGATGACCGCACAAAGCACGTTCGAAGCCGACGACCACCGCCAGTTCAACCGCGAAGGTGCGGCGTTTGACCGGGGTGAAACATTTTCGGGTCTGGATTTCAACGTGGGCCTGCAAGCCGTGGAAGCCATGCGTGCGCTAGTGCCCGCTGGCCAGAGCATGGCGCAAATGGCATTGCGCTGGATCCAGATGCACCCGGCCGTCACGTGCACCATACCCGGTGGCAAACGCGCCGATCAGGTAGCAGACAACGTAGCGGCTGCCGATCTTCCTGCGCTGTCGGAGGCCACTATGCAGGCATTGGCCGACGTGTATGCGCGCTTTGCCAAACCACTGGTACACCAGCGTTGGTAAACTGATTCTTAGTAAAGATGGCCGCTAGCCTTCGTGCGATAAGCGTTAGCAGCTACTGAATTGATAGCTTTTGCGGGAGCCAGCGGATAGCAATCCGTAGCACCCGCTGGCACGGTGGCGGCGTCGCTACTCGATCGCCACAACTAGGACTGACTTGGCCGGAACCGTCAATGTCATCTTGCCGGCCTTTGCTTTTTCACTGTACGCCACAGGCTCAATCGTGCGGGGTTGTGCAAACGTATTGTGCGCATCCATGACTTTGGCCGTGAGCAATTGACCTTTCACGCCTGCAATATTCTTGCCCACAAGTGATAAGTCGATTTCTTCGGCTTTGTTGGGGTTGGTGTTCACCACTGCAAGGTAGACCTTGCCATCTTTGGCGCGTGCGGCCGATGCGCTCACCGAAGGAATGGAGACTTTCTCCAGTGTGTACTGTGTGTTGTTCAGCACCTCCATGCCCAATGCGGTAGCGTCTTGAAACGGTATGTACATTTGGAAAGCATGGTAGGTCGGTGTCAGGATCATCTTGTCCTTGTTGGTCAGGATCATGGCCTGCAACACATTGACCATTTGGGCAATATTGGTCATGCGTACCCGGTCCGCGTGGGCGTGAAAGATGTTGAAGTTCAGCGCTGCAACGACTGCATCGCGCAAGCTGCTTTGCTGGTACAAAAAGCTTGCATTGGTACCTTTTTCCACGTCGTACCAGGTACCCCATTCATCCAGCAGCAGACCGAACTTTCTCTTGGGGTCGCTCTTGTCCATCGCTGCCACATTGATGTTGATCAGTTCTTCAATGTGCAGTGTGCGGTTCAGCGTGTTGATCCAATCGGTTTCATTAAAGCCCAGGGCTGCGCCCTTGACGGTCCAGTCGCCCGTTGGAAGGGTGTAGTAGTGGTAGCTGATGCCTTCAATCTTTACGCCGTCAATGTCTTTGATGTTCGCTGCCAGGTGCTCGGACCACTTGGTATCTGCATCGTAGCCACCGCTGACGATGAGGGCCGGGCGATGCGCTTTGGGCGCCTTCAGGAAAAGTGCGTATTGGTTAAAGAGGTTGGTGTAGTGTGCGGGTGTCATGTTGCCACCGCAACCCCATGCCTCATTGCCGATAGCGAAAAAATCAACCTTGAACGGTTTGTTGCGCCCATTTTTGCGGCGCAGTTCGGCCAGCGACGATTTGCTGTCTGACGTCATGTACTCCAGCCACTCTGCCATTTCCTGCACCGTGCCAGAGCCAAGGTTGCCATTGACATAGGTGTCAGCGCCTAACAGCTCTGCCAGCTCAAAAAACTCATGGGTGCCCACTGCATTAGGCTCTTCCACGCCACCCCAAGACGTGTTGACGCGCACGGGACGCTGACCGCGCGGGCCAATGCCATCGCGCCAGTGGTATTCATCGGCAAAGCAGCCACCGGGCCAACGGACCAGCGGTACCTTGAGTGCCTTCAAAGCGCCCAGCACATCATTGCGCCAGCCCTTGGTATTAGGCGTTTTGGAGTGGGGCCCGACCCACATGCCTTCGTACACGCCATGCCCCAGATGCTCGGCAAACTGACCGTAGATATTTTTGTTAATCACCGGCCCGGTCTTTTCGGCATCGATCTTGATCTCGATTGCTTGTGCACCCCAGGCAGGCGCAGCCAGCAGGCCAGTTGCTGCCAACAGCAGCGCGATGATGGTCTTTGGAGTTTTCATAGTGGGTTCCAAGGGTGCTTGCATGGCGCATGCGTACGCGGTTGCGTAGTGGTGCGGCTGGAGAATCGGGTCGATTGTAGGGTGGCGGCGCCTGCAGAACTAGCGCTGCACGTCGCCAATGCACAAGTACTTCATTTCCAGATAGTCGTCCATTCCATGGTGCGAGCCTTCGCGGCCCAGGCCCGATTGTTTGACGCCACCAAACGGCACGTGCTCGGTTGCCAGCAGGCCCACGTTGATACCCACCATGCCGTACTCCAGCGCCTCGGCTACGCGGTAGATGCGGCCAATGTCGCGGCTGTAGAAGTAACTGGCAAGGCCGAATTCGGTGGCGTTGGCCGCATCCACGGCTTCTTGCTCGGTGGTGAACTTGAACACGGGTGCAAAGGGGCCAAAGGTCTCTTCCCGTGCACACAGCATGTCGGGTGTGGCATCTACCACCAAGGTGGGTTCAAAGAACAGGCCACTGTCCAGCGCTGCCAAGCGTTTACCGCCCACCAGTATGCGGCCCCCTTTGGTCACAGCATCGTCCACATGGCGTTGCACTTTCTCCAGTGCCGCTTCTTCAATGAGTGGGCCTTGGGTGACACCTGCATCGAAGCCATTGCCTACGGTGGCCGTGCGGATCTTGGCGGCGAACGTTTCAATGAACCGGTCGTACACACCAGCCTGCACGTAAAAGCGGTTGGTGCAGATGCAAGTCTGGCCAGCGTTGCGGTATTTGCTGGCAAAGGCACCTTCCACGGCGCTGTCGATGTCCGCATCATCAAACACGATAAAGGGCGCATTGCCCCCCAATTCCAGGGACAACTTCTTGACCGTAGGCGCACTCTGCGCCATCAAGATGCGCCCGACTTCCGTGGACCCGGTAAAGCTGATGTGGCGCACGACATCGCTGGCACACAGCACTTTGCCGATGGCAATGGAGTTTGCGGTGTCGGCACACAGCATGTTGAGTACACCGGGGGGAATGCCCGCACGCTGCGCCAGCTCGGCCGCTGCTAGCGCGGTTAGTGGCGTCAGCTCTGCCGGTTTGACGATGACGGTGCATCCCGCGGCCAGCGCCGGCGCCACCTTGCGGGTGATCATGGCCAGCGGAAAATTCCATGGCGTAATGGCCGCGCACACGCCAATCGGCTGCTTGAGCACCATCAGGCGGCGGTTGTTGTCAAACTGGGGCAGCGTCTCGCCATTGACGCGCTTGGCTTCCTCAGCAAACCACTCCACAAAACTGGCGGCGTAGACCACCTCCCGCTGGGCCTCGTCAAACGGCTTGCCCTGTTCGGCGGTCATGATGCGGGCCAGATCATCCTGGTTGGCGATCAGCAGGTCAAACCACTTGCGCAGAATGGTGGATCGCTCGTTGGCGGTTTTGCTGCGCCATGCGGGCCAGGCGGTGTTGGCAGCAGCTATGGCTGCCTCGGCGTCGATGGCACACAGGTTGGATACATCCGCTAGCTTGTAGCGGGTGGCGGGGTCCAGCACGTCAAAGCGGCTAGTGCCGGGAATCCATTGGCCATTGATCAATGCATTGGTTTGCAGCAGTGTGCTGTCGTTGAGTGCGGCCAAGGGGGATGCTTGCATGGTGCGTTACCGGGTGTTGTTTTTTGTGGGTGACGGTGCCATGGATTCCAGCACACCAAGATAGGTTTTTGCTTCGGCCGCAATTGCAGCGCCGGGGTATTTTTTTAACAGGGAACGAATCACGCTGGCCGCCTTGTCATGCTGTTGCATGTGTTCGCTCATCATTTTGGCCCCCAGGAAAAATACCTCGGGCATGTCCTTGTGTTGTGCAAAGCGTTTGTCAAATCCCTTGAGCAGTTTGAAGGCCAGCTTTGGGTCCCGCAGTGCCAACGCAGCGTGGGCAGTTGGCAGGATGACATCGCCATCTTCCACCACAAAATCCGGATTGATCGTGATGAGCTTGCGCAAGGCATCCACCGCTTGTTTGCTTTGCTGCGCCCGTGACAGCGCAGTCAACCACTGCTGGCCGTGCGCCAGCGTGGCGGCAGGGTCGCCCGCTTCAGCATACAAGGCATGCAGGCGGGTGTTCAAGGCCGGGTCAAACTTGGCGTGCCGCATCTGGTCTTTAACTTCGGCAATGGCTTCCTTGTAGTCGCCCGCCTTCAGCAAGACCTGTAGTTTGCGCTCCAGGGGGTCGGGTGTGGCAGCTTGCAAGGCGGCTCGGGCAGAGCCCGCCTGGGCAATGGCCTCTGCGCCGCCGGCTTGCCGGTGGTCGTCAAAGTCAACATCCACCTCCAGATGCAACTCCTGGTGGAACTGGTACAGCATGTAGCCCATGAGTGCAAACAGTACAAGCCCCAAATAGGTAGCCAGCGCCATTTCAATGGGAAAGGCCAAACCAGAAGGCAATGACGAGCCGGCTGTCAAGACGGCTTGCCGGGTTCCGACAATAGCCAAAAAGAAAGCCCACAGGACAAAATACGCGCCACCCATCGATTGGACAAAATAAGCGACCAGTCCGGGGTTCAGGGATTTGAAAAACTTGTCTTCCATCGCAATCACAATGGCGGCGGAAGGCAATATCAGACTTGCCAGCAAAATGGCCAGCCAGTACCACCGTGGCATCAAGGAAAACCACAAGGAGTCGCCGAATTGGGGGGCGTTTGCTTGCAGAATCTCCTCCCGGCTCGGGCCACTGTCTGGCCGTTCGCCGATATCGAAATGGAAGGCCGCTGGGTCCTGCTCTGGCTCGCTGGGTTCTTCGTCTGGCTCATTGCTGGCATTCTCGGCCTGTGCAGCTTGGAAGCGCTTGTGGGCCGCCTCGGCTAAGGCCAATTGGCGTTCGTATTCCTGCAGCGCGGCTCTTCGCGCTTCTATTTCTTTTGCATGCGCGGCGTTGTACTGTGCAATCACTGCATCTTGCGCTGCCGTGCTCTGTGCCAGTCGCTTGTCCAGCAAATAGTTGCCCAAAGTGACCGATGCGGTTATAAAAATCACCAGGACCAGGCCCAGTTTGGCGGGGCGCTTTTCGGGCCCCCACAGGCGGTGATCCACCGAATGCCCTTCGAATCGGCCTTTGGCAAACAGCTCCAGCACATTGAATCCATAGCGCAAACCCAAATACACCAGCGTGCCCTTAAAGATCAGGCCAAAGTCGCCCAATACCCATTGGGCCAGCCCGCTGGCAGCTACCACACAGACCATAAATATCAGTGGCCCGGTGCGCAAGGGAAAGCCAAAGATAAAAGGGAGCTTGTTCCAGAACGACGTGATGGCCGCCTGGTTGTATTGCATTTTGAATTCTTCGGACATGGTGTGTCGTTGAAAAAAAGTAATGCGTAAGTATGGCTTATTGGATGCACCACAACTCGCGGCGATAATAGAAAGCTTTCGATTTCCCTTTTGCTTTTACGAGCCCTCGCCATGACCCAAGCTGTAATGAACGTCGCCGAAATCCGCAAGTCTTTCCTCGACTTCTTCGCCTCCAAGGGCCACACCGTGGTTGCCAGCAGCCCGCTGGTACCCGGCAACGACCCTACGCTGATGTTTACCAACTCCGGCATGGTGCAGTTCAAGGACGTGTTTTTGGGCAGCGACAAGCGCTCCTACGTGCGGGCTGCGTCCGTGCAGGCCTGTTTGCGCGCTGGCGGCAAGCACAACGACCTGGAGAACGTGGGCTACACCGCACGCCACCACACCTGCTTCGAGATGCTGGGCAACTGGAGCTTTGGCGATTACTTCAAGCGCGAATCGCTCAAGTGGGAGTGGG
>JACCDN010623519.1_pt1 | contig 89866 bp, 74 predicted proteins | sample 7441691 | NCBI WGS metagenome assembly JACCDN01 (sample SAMN15323439, study PRJNA562643) | freshwater metagenome | isolation source: river surface water | place: USA:Blue River Watershed | collected 2017-08-16 | reverse complement strand
CTATGTGGACGGCAAGCCCCATAGCATCGACACCGTGGTGTTGTCGACCCAGCACAGCCCAGACCAATCCGAAACACAAACGACCATGAAGGCCAGCTTTGTCGAAGCCATCATTGAAGAAATCATCAAGCCGGTGTTGCCCAAAGAGTGGCTGCAAAACACGCGCTACTTGGTCAACCCCACAGGCCGTTTTGTGGTCGGTGGCCCGCAAGGCGATTGCGGCCTGACTGGACGCAAAATCATTGTGGACACCTACGGCGGCGCTTGCCCCCACGGCGGTGGCGCTTTCTCTGGCAAAGACCCTTCCAAGGTAGACCGCTCAGCCGCGTACGCCGCTCGCTACGTGGCCAAGAACGTGGTGGCCGCGGGCCTTGCCAAGCAGTGTCAGGTGCAAGTGGCCTACGCCATTGGTGTGGCCAAGCCCATGAACATCACGGTGTACACCGAAGGCACGGGCGTGATTGCCGATGACAAGCTGTCAGCCATCGTGGCCGAGGTGTTTGACCTGCGCCCCAAGGGCATCATCCAGATGCTGGACCTGCTGCGCCCCATTTATGAGAAGACCGCTGCCTACGGTCACTTTGGCCGCGAAGAGCCCGAGTTCACCTGGGAGCGTACGGACAAAGTACAAGCGTTGCGCGCAGCGGCAGGGCTGTAAAAGACCCCTGTCAGCGACGCATGACACCCCCAGCCCTACGTGATCTGCGCGCCTACGCCATAGGCCGCAGTCTGTTTGGCCCGACCACGCTGGGCCGGGCCATTTCACGTTTTGGCTTTGTGCAGGCCGACCCCATCCGCGCCCCGGCCCGGGCGCAGGATTTGACATTGCGCCACCGTGTGCGCAACTACTGTGCGGGTGATCTGGAAAAGCACTACCCCAAGCTGCCTATTGAAGAAGATTTTTTCGTCAACTACGGCTTTTTGCCCCGGGCCACACAGGCGCTGATGCACCCGCGCACGCTACACCTGCCCCTCACGGCGCAAGAGAAAAAGCACGCCCCCGCACTCATCGAATTCGTGCGTCAGCATGGCACCGTGCATCCACGCGATGCCGATGCATACTTCGCCCATGGCACATCCACCAACTGGTTTGGCGGTCAATCCAACGTCACCACCAAACTACTGGACAAACTGCACTACCACGGCCACCTGCGCGTGGCACGGCGCGACGGCGGCACTCGGGTGTATGAGGTGCGCCAGGCCGCTCCCGCTCCGGCTCTCACAACGACTCCACACCTAGCGAACCCAGAGGCAACACTGGACGCACTGGTGGACGTGATCGTTGGCAAATACGCCCCGCTGCCCGCCGCATCACTCGGACAACTCCTGACCTACCTGATGCGCGGCGTGCCGCAGCACAAGTCCCAGCGCAATGCAGCGCTGCTGCGGGCCAAAGCCCGCCTTTTACACGCAATGGTCGACGGAGTGGACTGGTATTGGCCGGCGGACGAAAAGCTACCCAGGGTAGAGTCACCTGCCGCTACGAACAACACCGATGACGCGGCACGCCTATTGGCCCCCTTTGACCCCATCGTCTGGGATCGCCGCCGCTTCAGCCTGTTCTGGGCTTGGGACTACCGCTTTGAGGCCTATACCCCAGCCCCCAAACGCAAACTAGGCTACTACGCTTTGCCTCTGCTGTGGCGCGGCGACGTCATCGGCTGGGGCAATGCGACTGTGTCTGACGCAAGCTTGCAAGTAGGCATTGGTCTGGTGGGGTCACACCGCGCGTCTCGCGACTTGAAGCGTGCGCTGGACGCTGAAGTCGGCAGCATGGCAGAGTTTTTAGGGGTAGAGCGTTTCAGCTGGTCCAAGCTGCCCCACTGATCCGCACCACTTATTTCTGACCCATGAAAATATCAACACAACGATTCATCGATCGCTGGCTCGGCCAAGTGCTATGCGCTGGTGTGTCGGCATGGGTGCGTTTGGCAAGCCTCGTCCAGGCGCCCGCAATACTCGGCAAAACGCCCAAAAACATTCTGGTGATTCTGTTGTCCGAGATGGGCAGCATCGTGCTGGCGGGCCCCATGTTTGCGGAGTTGCGCCGCAAGTACCCTGATGCTGCCATCCACATCCTGCAGCTCAAAAAAAACCAGGAGGTGTCGCGCATGCTGCAGCTCACCACGCCTGAGTGCATGCACACGCTCGATGACAGCTCTGGCGGCTCGCTGGTGAGCGACATACTCTCGGTCAGCCTGAAAATGCGCCGCTTGGGCCTGGACGCGGTGATCGACTGCGAGCTGTTCTCGCGCGTCAGCGCCCTGCTGTCTTTCAGCACCGGGGCCGCCGTTCGGGTGGGCTTTACACCGCACACCCAAGAGGGTCTGTACCGTGGCAGCTTCATCAACCACGCGATTCCCTACAACCCCTACCAGCACATCAGCAAGCAATTTTTGTCGTTAGTCGATGCGCTCGACTCGGCGGGTAGCACGCCCCGCAATAAGGCGGCTGCTATTCGCAGCATGCCATCGCATACCGAGTTATCCGTAGACTTTGCCGAAGGTGAACTCACAACCTATCGCAACAAGCTGCTCGCAGACCACCCAACAGTGCGCGACCGCAAGCTCGTGCTCATGTACGCCGGTGGTGGCATCTTGCCCGAGCGTGCCTGGCCCGCGGGCCACTACGCCCGTGTGGCACAGGGACTGTGTGGAGCGGGTTACGCCGTGGGCCTGATTGGGCTCAAAGACGACGCCCAGTTAGCTAAAGACTTGCTGGCGCACATTCAAAGTCCTGCCTGCATCGACCTTACGGGCTACACCAAAAGCATTCGCGAACTGCTCATGCTGTTCCACGCGTCTGACCTGCTCATCACCAACGACGGTGGCCCCGGCCACTTTGCCACGCTCACCCCCATTCAGACCATGGTGTTCTTTGGCCCCGAGACCGGCAAACTCTACGGCCCTCTGGGCAGCCGCAATGCCATACTGGAAAGCGGCATTGCATGCTCGCCGTGCCTCTCCGCCTACAACCACCGCCTGACCTTTTGCGATGGTGACAACCAATGCCTCAAACGCATTGCGCCCGATCCAGTGCTGGACCAAGCCTTGGGCTTTTTGAAAGGCCCAAGCGCGGCAGCCACGTTCGGCAGCGCAGGTGCTGCGACATGAACCCGTTGCAACGCCTCGTCCTATGGGCACTGGCAAACATAGAGCGCTATCGGTTTCTCAAATTTGGCATCGTGGGTGCCAGCGGTACGGTGGTCAATCTGACAGTCTTGCACTTTGGCCACGAGTACCTTTTCAACGCGCTCGAAGCCAACTACAGCCGGCCCTATTTTTCTCTGGCCCTTGCCATTTCATTGGCCACCCTGAACAACTTCACCTGGAACCGGCTCTGGACGTGGTCTGACCGCGTGCGCACGCTCGAAGCCAATGAGCCGCAGCCGGTCAGTCTGCGGGTACTGGGCATGGAGTTTGGCCAGTACGTAACCGCGTCGGCCTTTGGCAGCGGCTTGCAATACGTGCTGACGCTGCTACTGTCCGGCAGCATGGACTACCGTATTGCCAACATCGTCGCCATCCTTGCCGCCAGCGTGAGCAACTTCCTGGCCAACGACCGCTGGACCTTCAAGCGCGATTGACCTGCCATGCGGCCCTCAGCCAGTAGTCTTATGCGTTTTTGGCCAGTAGCCCTCGTAGATCGTGCGTGGGTCGCTCTTCTTTTGATAGCGGTTGTGGTGTACTTCTTTGGGCTGGGTAGCCCCTTTGCCCCCACCAATGGCGACGAGATGGTCTACATCCACATCGCACGCATGACGGCAGAGAGCGGTCACTGGCTACCCCTGCAATCCGAGATCATCGACACACGCAACACCAAGCCACCCCTGCTGTTCTGGCAAGCCATGGTGGCGGGTGACTGGGGTAGCCACTGGTCACTGTGGGCGCTGCGCTTGCCCAGTGTTGTCTACACCTTGCTCACCACCGCGCTGCTGGCGTTCTTTACGTGGCATATGGCCCCCACGCTCCCCACTGCGTGTGGTTCGCTGCCCCCAGCGGGGGCAAGTAACCCGCCTTGGGGCGGCCCGGTGGCGAGTTGTATCAGCGGGCGGCTGCGTACCGCATGTGTGGCCGCCACCGTGTACCTGCTGTTCTTTTCGACCTTCCGCTACGGGCGCGCCTACCTGACATCGGCCCCCGAAACTTTTTGGCTGGCCCTGCCCATGTGGTGGGTACTGTGGTTGCGGGTGCGCAATGCAACGCACGACCTCCATTGGCTGACTTTCACGCTGATGGGTGTGGCCATGGGCTTGGGTGCGGCCTACAAATCATTCGCCCTGGTGGCACCGGCGGCGGCGGCGGTGTGGTGCGCCTGGCTGCTGAGTTCTCCTCGCATGAACTGGCCGCTCGTGATCCGCGCCACCGTGGGCCTGGCCTGGAGCACGGCACTCGCCATAGGCATCTTCGCCCTGTGGTTTGTACTGGACCCAGACCCGGCCTCTGTCTGGCAAGAATTTGTGGTGGCCGAAAACGCAGGCAAGATGTCCAACACCCAGGGCTACTGGCACGCCGCGCTGTTTGGGGCCTACCCCATGTGGACGCAGTTGTTTGCCTACCCGGCCAACGCCGGTTTGCTGTTCTTTACCGTGCTGGGGCTGGGCTACGTTGGAATGAAGGTAGCGTTCAAACGCACCACCTACCAACAGACGGCACCGGCCATGCGCGTCTTGCTGGTCTGGCTGACCGTGTGGCTGATTGTCTTCACCATTCCCAGCCAGCGGTCCGAGCGCTACCTTATACCTGCCATGCCCGCAGTTGCCATGATCATGGCCCTGCTGTGGGACAAAATTCCCAAAGCATGGTTCTGGGTTACGCTGGGCATCACACTGCCCATACTGGTCATTTTGGCGCGCATCAGCTGGGTGATGGGCGATTTGCAAATCGCCAGTGGCCCACAAGTTGCTATTACTTTGGTAGCTGTCTGTGCAGGTATTACGGGGGCTATAGCTGGTTTTATCGTAAAGAAGTGGTGCAAAGCCGCCACGCTGGTGGCGACTGTGGCTGTGTACGCCACGTTCAGCCTGATGGTGCAACCGCTCAGCACAGTTGACGCCGGCTACAGTGCATCCACGAAGGCACAGATGCGGGACCAGCGTGTGGCCGTGCCCAACGGCTTTACGGGCCAGTTTGAGCGATTCCACTTTGTGCTGCCGGGTGCACGCATCACCCCCTACGACGCCGAAGGCCGCAATACAGGCGCACTGCAACCCGACCTGCCATCGGCCGAACGCCTTACTTTTTTGCTGCACCAGTTTGACGCCGTGGTGTGGTTGCAAGAGAGCCTGGACCGTGCGGCTCCAAGTTGTCTACCCCAGTGCACCCTGCTGGGCACGCGCTGGCATGTGAAGAGCCGGCACAAAGAGGGCGAAGTGACGTTGGGCAACCTGTGGTACCCGCAGGAGTGGCTCTTTAGGCGGGAGTGGCTGGTCGCGAATCGCCCATTGACTAGCCCCGCGTCGCCTTAACGGGAACGCTGCGCAATCAGGCCCAGTACGGCCCCAGCTGCTTGGGCGTGACAAGCAACGCTGGGTTCGCTTTCAAGGTCTTGAGCAAGAAATCCACCGTTGCTTTGACCCGCGGAGCCAGCAGTGCGCGGTGCGGGTAGTGCAAGGCAATCTCGGCTGCGCTGGGTTCGTGCAATTTGGGCAGCACAACTTTGAGCGCGCCACTCTGAATCAATTGCCACGCATGGTTTAACCCGACCTGTGCAATCCCCATATCCAACACTGCCGCACGCGCGGCGGCGGGCGAAGCAGACACCGTGAGCAATGCGCGGTTGGGCACGAAGGCATGTTGACTGCCATCGGGCAATCGAAACTGCCACGGCACCGCGCGCTGGCCCAAAAACCGGACCGCAATGTGCTGGTGCGCGGCCAATGCGTCCAGGCTTCTCGGCACGCCATGGCGTTGCAAATAGGCAGGTGAGGCTACCAACACCACGTGCAGCGTCCCCACCTTGCGCGACACCAACGAAGAGTCTTCCAACTTGCCGCCCCGCAGCGCCAGATCGTAGCCATCCTTCACGAGGTTGACCTTGCGGTCGTCCAAATCCAGCTCAATATGCAAGCCAGGGTGCTGCTGGCTGAGCGCGGGAATCAACGGCAACACGTAGTCCATGCCAAAGCCAGTGCTGACCGACATGCGCACCACACCGCTGGGTTGCTGGCCAGGGTTACCAACCGTGTCCATAGCCGCGTCTAGTGCGTCGATTGCCACACTCACTTGCGCCAAAAATGCCTCGCCCTCCGCAGTGAGCTTCAGGCTGCGCGTGGTGCGATTCATCAGACGCACACCCAGTGCGGCTTCGAGCCCGCCCACGTTTTTGCTAACCGCTGCGCCAGAAATGCCCTGCAGCCGCGCCGCTGCCGCAAAGCTCCCCTGGCGGGCAGCGTGCACAAACGACACCACGGCAGGCATGCGTTCGGAGGGATGGATATTCATAACTTCAGGTTGTGAGTGAAATAATGCATTATGCGCTTATCAAATGCAATGCCAGCTTACACAATACGTCCAACTTCAACCCGTTTTCAAAGGAAACACCCATGACTTCACCTTCCAAAACCGTCGCAATCAAAACCGTAGCAGTATTAGGCAATGGCGTTGTTGGCATTTCGGTAGCCAAAGGCTTAAGCGACCTGGGCTACCAGGTTATTTTTGGCACCCGCGACGCCGCGGGCGACAAAACCCGGGCAGCCCTGGCCGCAGTACCCAGTGCTACTGCTGCTAGTTTTGCCGACGCAGCCAAGGCGGCCGACATCGCCTTTGTGGCACTGCCCTGGAGTGGCCTGAGCGCGGGCTTGCAGGCCGCCGGCGCCGCCAATCTGGCGGGCAAGCTGGTGATTGACGCATCCAACCCGCTGGACTTTTCAACCGGTGCGCCGGTGATGGTGGTGGGCCATACCGACTCGGCCGGTGAGACGGTGCAGCGCCTGCTGCCGCAGTCCAAAGTGGTCAAAGCCTTCAACATCATCACCGCAGGCCACATGGTGCAGCCGAAGTTTGCCGACGGAACACCCGACATGCTGATTGCTGGCAATGACGAGGCCGCCAAAGCAAGCGTAGGCGCGATCTTGAACGCATTTGGCTGGCGCAAAGCCATCGACATGGGCGACATCACCGCGAGCCGCTTGCTGGAGCCCTTTGCCATGGTGTGGATCAACTACGGCGTGCGCAATGGGCATTGGACACATGGTTTTAGCTTGCTGGGGCAAAAGGCGTAGCAAAAGGTCTTGGCAGTCGCTGCTTTGCGACAGCGAGAGAGTCTGGACCGAGATAAGCCGTTAGCCCTTGTGAAATATGCACAGTACGCTATTAAATCAGGAGCATTCAAGATAATTCATCAGATACCCCTCCCGCCTGCTGGGCGGTCAGTCGGCGAATGGTCAGGGCGCAGCGTTGGTCAATCAGGGTGACGATACTGTCGACGATGCGGTGGTGGAGGGCCATGCTCTGCAACGTGGCCTGCGTGGCACGCGCTAAGTCTGGTAGGCGCCTGGCAATGTCAAGAATGCGCTTCTTGACTTGGGCTGGCGACAATGCCGCCTCCACGGCGAATTGCTCCCAGTGCCGCGCCATCACTTCCGAAAATTTGTACTTGCTACCGATCTTCATGGCCATCTTGTCGGTCAGCGTGGGATAGACGGCGGTGCACAGCGCGTCATACAACGGCGTGAGCACGGCGCCTGCCGGGGTGTACAGCAGCGAGAAGTTTTTGCCATGGGCGTCGTGGTTGCCGATCAGGGCATTGAACACCACGTAGTCGAGCAACTTGAGCGTGTGTGGCGCGCTGGGACGCGTGGCGCTGCGTAAGAGCGTAAACGCTTGGGCCAGGCCGGGGCCGCCTTCGTTTTGGTATTTGTGCTCGGAGACGATGCTCAGCGCCTGGCAAAAATCCTCTTGGTGCAGGCGAAAGCCCGGCAGATCCACTTGTCTGTCATAGCGCTCCACCAACAGGTAGTGGCGCTGTTGCACCCCGTCGGTGATGGCCTGAATGTGGGTACGAGCCACATCCAGCTTGAGTGCCCCCGCCAACGCCATGCAATAGGCTTCGTTGAAAACGCTGCCGTCCACCCCGGCAATCGGCGGCTTGAGGATGTGGGTGCTGGGTGAGCCGTTCAGAGGCAAGCCGACGCGCACACTGTCCGCATCCAGCACCACCGGCAGCTTGTCTTGCGCCCCTGCGAGCGACAGGCGCAGGCCGTCATCCCCGGCACGCATGGGGCGCAGGGGCATTTCATCGAGCACCTGAAGCAGTTGCCCATCGTCTAGCCAACGTACTTCACGGGCGGCGTCGAGTGCCCGGGGCGATTGACCGGGCTCCAGCAAGGTGACGGCACCGGCGCACTCGCCACCCAGTCTGTCCAGCAGGGCATAATCGTTTTGCGTGGAGACTTGCAGGGTCTTGGCAATCTGCTTGCGCTTGCCGCCTTCGGGCAACAAGCCGGCGAAAAATGGGCGAGCCGCGCGGTCGTCAAAGGGTTCTGATCGGATAGGGAGCGATTGCGACACAGGCGTGGTGGCACCCGACACATAGGCAAAACTCAGCCTGCCATCCACTTGCGACAGGGTACCCAGGTGCGCACCCAACAACCAGACTTCGAGATGGCGTGCCACGGAGTCAGTCCCAGCCTTCCACCGCAAGGCTGCCGCCCAGCGCGTGCAACACTTTCAACAGGGTTGCCAGGCGAACGGTGGGCTTGCCCGCCTCCAACTCCACAATGAAGCGCACACCCACGCCCGCAGCCAATGCCAACTGGGGTTGGGTTAAACCCAGCCGGTTGCGGGCAGCCAAAACGGCTGCGCCCAGCGCTTCGGGGGAATTGGTGGGGGTGATGGGCATGTGAGTTTCCTGTTCGGGAAATTATTACCAAGCACGGGCCATCATGCAAGCAAAACTTCCCGATTGGGAAATTTTGCTTGCATAGTCTCCGGTTTGCGTATAAATAACCCGAACGGGAAGCTCTGAAACTAAATGGCCTTTAGCCCTCGCAGAATAAGCGTATGCCGCTATCAAATATGAAGCACCATCAATCTCTGCTGCCCATCGGCTCGATTTGCCAGTTGACGCCTTCAAGCCGGGAAAGCTTGGCTAGAACACCCTCCTGAAACGCCTTGAGTTTCGCCTCGGCAAGACTTCCCTCGACCATGGCATGTATACCCCAACGGTCTTCCGCCATGCGAATGGCAACTCCATCCACATAGACCTTGAGGAGTTTGCCTTGCGCTTGTTTCACGGGCGCACTGGTCGTCAGTCCGTCCACTTGGTAAATCGACCCAACCGCATCAAGATCTGGTTCATGTCCCAGAGATTCGCTAAGCCGTCGCATATCTTTTTGGAATTCTTCTTTCCAATTGGCATTGCGAGTCCAAAGCGCCTGACGAATCTGCCATAGGTGATTGGGTTTGCGGTCGGTGCGCACAAATGTCCATTGCGGCCAAGCGCGATCCGTAGTGCGCGTCCAAACCCAGGTTTCAAGGTCCAAGGCCCATTCATCTATGTTTTCGAGGAATGGGGTGTTCAAACCTCGCTCTATATGCCCGCCTGACACGATAACGCGGCTGGTTCCGTCGAGCTTGGTTTTGTGTCTGTGAATCCACCCTGGTTGATCGCCATGGGTTTCAACTTCTTGGATTTCAAAGGTCGCAGTATTCAAGTGATAGACGGGCGTGCGACCAAACTGCCGACCTGCAGGGTAGCCCAGACAGCCAATGATCAGAATGAAGCCGTCAACCAGTGTGGCGGTATGAAAGTCCGTAGGGCGAAAAACGTGCTCGGGATAGCCAAAGATACGAATCGACCCGTCGGGTTTGAACTCCGTCACGTCGTTGTAAATGCAAAAGTCCGGGTCGTAGTGGTCCTCATGTTCACCAGCGATTTCGATGATGCGCCCGTCGTCCAGTATCGTGGTGGACCGTCCGAAGCGCTGGTAGCACCACACGGGAAGACGCTCACCCGCGCCCGTGTCTGCAAACTGCTTACTTGCCTGCCATGCAGAGCACCCAGCGCGCACCATGGCCTGCCAGAACGGATTGGCGATGTGCTCCGGGTTCGCCACGCCAAACCGGCGGTTCTTACCCGCCAGGTAGTCCTCCTGCGAAACCACGGGATCGGCGTCATGGCCAATGCCGAGCAGGCTGGCGTGCATCTCTGCGTTGATGTCGTTGATGTCGGCGCCATGACGCACCAGAATACGAACCACGTCCAGGTTGGACGCCACGGCGATGGGACGCTCCGGAATATGGTTGGCCTTGTGAATATCGGCCCCGCTCGCAATCAAAAACTCCACACACTCAGCCGAACCTTGCTCGGCCGCCGCCATCAATGGTGTTTCCAGAAATTCGTCGGTGGACTCGATGTCGAACCCATGGTCCAACAACCACCGCAGCATGGGAACGCTGTTGCTTTGAACGGCATACTGCATGGGCGTCTTTCCGCAGCGCCCGACTGCCAACCGATTGGCCCCAAGGTCCAGCAACAGCTGTGCCTTCTGCGTGTCGCCCATCTGAATGGCAAACAATAGCGGCGTTCGCTGCCAGTAGTCAGTTGACTCCAGGTCCGCGTGCGCCTGCACCGATTGTTGGATGCTCGTTGCCGTACCAAACACCACCTCATGAATCGAGTGGCCCCAACGCAGCTGAGCTGGATCAGCGCCGGCACCGAGCAACAGTTCTATGGCATCGAATCGGCCGCTTTGCGAAGCTACGCGTAGCGCTGACTCACCGTATTCGGTGACGCTGTTGATGTCTTCGCCCAGCGCAATACGGGCTTTGACCTCTTGAACAAGGTCTGCTCCGTTCTCGTAAATTACACCCAATAGGTTTTTCATCTCTTTCTTTCAGACAGTGTCGCTGGTGGGACTGCGCGCCATGGCAGTCATGGTGTCAGGCTTTAACCTGTACCAAGGTTCCACCATCCAGTGGCTCCATCACGAAGCGCAACGGCAGAAACTGCTCGATCACTTTGGCATTGGTGCGCGTGTGTTCAGACAGCGTGGTCGCCCAATACTGGCCGGGCTCGCCTTGCAGCGCCGCCAGGGCCATGGGGATAATCAACTAATCCGCTAAGTGTTCGTCCACCGGCACGCGGTACGCACGAACATATGGCGGACCACGGCTTGCTCAATCAAGCACTTTCCACGGATCACTCGGATCGGCATAAATCGGTCCAGTCCTGTCTTTGCAATTGGCGATACCACCCTGGGATTTGGCTTTCGCATCCCAAGCTGCACTCAGCTGCAAGTCTTTACTCCCCCCAATCCCATATTGATACCAACTCGCCAACTTGCAATGGGTGTCTGCTGCAAGCCGACCCTCTTCACCGTGCTGGGCCGCCCAAGCCGCCAACACTTGTCGGGCGGTTTTAGCATCTCTCTTTGCCGTGAAGCACCCAAAGGTAAACCCATCCACCATCTTCCGCATTGCGTTTTCGTTTGCCAGCGCGTTGGTACCGTCAGCTAAACGGATTGCCTTCCAGTTGCTTCGGCCCTCTGCCAAAGATGTACTACTGAACATCGCGCGTGTTTGTTCGCAATACGCAGTGTTGTCTTTCGAAAGCTTCAATCGGGTTCCCAGTTGTTTAAGTTTGGAAGGAATGACTTCTGGCCCATCTGCTTGAAGGCTCTTGCTATTGCGCGAAGCCGCGCCCCACGTGAGACCCGCTGTTAATGTATAAATTGCTTTGTCCAGCCCTGACATCGGTTGGTAATGTTGGAATTGCAGTTGCTTGGCCTGTTCATGAATTTTTAGGTCAAGTTCCCTAAGACCCTGCAAGTCGAAATCCGCTGGAAGGACTCCTTTGAGAACATCCGAGTGAACCAGAAAGTCCAGCTCATCATGCTTCTGAACAAGGTAGGTGTAATATGTCTTTTGCGGATCGATGACGGGTATCCCGCTCGTCGCGTTGAGGTCGGCACTCAAGAACCGTTCCGGCGCGATTTGCAAGACCAATCGAGCGAGACCTGAAAGACGCTTTGCTTCCTTCAAGAACTCTAGATTTTGACTCCACCACGGTCCTGCCAGCGGATCTTCCAAAAGCTTTTTCCATTGCGTCGACCGCTCCTCATTGAGCCACCAACTCAAATTTTTCCGTATCTCTTGCGTATGCGTAGATGGATACGAATCGAGCTCACTAAAATACTTTCGCTGGAGTCGCTCAAACTCAGTCAAAAACCGCTGCAAGTCCTTGTCTTGGTATTGCCGTTGAGGGGATCCCACAATGCCTTTAAGCTGAGCATTCTTTGCAGCAGTCCAGTTCAACGGGGATATATAGACATCGTTTTCTTGTTTGAATGCGCCGCCAAAAAAGGTGGACTCAAATGTCAACGCCAGGGCGCCCCTGTGCTCAATTTCCACAAGCCTAACAACGGACTGTCCGAATACATCTTCGTCTGACAGTGCATAACAGGGTGCTACAAGAATTGGCAAACAAAGGACCGCTGCAATCCTAAGCAGCCAACTTCTTTGCAGTTGACGGCTTTTTGTGGGCATTCGACATATCAACACTAGTGACCTCCTTTTTCCATTTGTCGGTCCATGATATTCGCATCCAACCTGGATTTTCAAAACACCATGATTGGTGTCGCCGCATGGTTGAACAGAAAAATGCCGTCAACCGGATAGGAGGCCTAACGCTTTCAATGCAATAAGTGACAACACGCAATCCGAGCACTGGCGCGGGGATGGTGCGGGCAGATTGTTGATTTCATTGGATTCATGTTCACTTCCAGAGGTGTACCTAGTGCTACAACCGCTAATCTTGCCGACGCAGCCAAGGCTGCAGACCTCGCCTTTGTGGCACTGCCCTGGCGTGGCCTGAGCGCGGGCCTGCAGGCAATCTGGCAGGCAAGCTGGTCATTGGCGCATCGAACCCACTGGACTTTTCAACCGGTACGCTGGGGACGGTGGTAGGCCATGCCGACGCGGCTGGGGAGACAAAGCAAGACCTGCTGCTTACTGGAACACCTTGGTATGCCGTGGATCAACTACGGCGTGCGCAACGGCCATTGGACGCATGGCTTTAGCTTGCTGGGGCAAAAGGCGTAGTGCGCTGCGTTTGACCCGTGAATAGGCTGCGCGATCGGTGGTCGCGCTGCACGGGCAGCGCGGTCACATCACGAGCTTTGCTGCCCCACCTCTACAAACACCTGACCATCGCGCACACCACAGGTCAGCATATAGCTGTGGCCAGCGTGTAGCGACAGTGTTCGTGTGGGGCGAAGGCTCGACAGGCCCTTGAAGCAATAGACCTGCACTTCGTATTCGCCTGGTAAAACTGCAATCTCTTTGGGGTAGTCGGTAAAGCCGGGCAAGCCAAAGGCTTTACGCTCGCCGTGGCCGGTGGCCTCCAGCTTGGTGTAGCCAGAAATGGTTGCATGGAATTCGTCGCCAAATGGATTGCCAACATGGCTGCGAATCACGGCAACGCTTGCCGGGCCCAATTCGTCTCCAGCGTATTGCTTGGTGGGTGTCATGAAGCCACAGGCTGACAAGCATGCTGTCGTAAAGAATGCCATCGCGGCGGTGTTGAAGTGTTTCATGGGCTCACTGTGTTGAAGGAAATAGTTTTAGGACGAAGCTGGTTGATGACCCATTCGGCAATGCATAGATTGATCAGCCATGCAAGGCTCATCAGCACATCCCGCTGATGTGCAGTGGGCTCGCCAATGAGCAACACCCACGGCAAAAAGATGACTACTTGTGTGCCGGCGCCTTGGCCCAGCGCATAGGCGCGAATCATCCAGTTGCGATGGTTGGGAAAATCTCTCTGCGAGACGGCAATCACTGCTGCGGCAATAGCCACCAACATGGCGGTAGCCACCACCAGCCGCACACAGTAAAGCAGGTCACCCTGCAACGCCGCCGGAATCGGGGACGTGGTGGTTAACCATGCCCCGCTGATGGCTGCCACTACACCACTGGCAACCACCAGGCGCCCTGAGGCACGGTGCCACTGGGGATAGTTCACGCGCAACCACGTTGAAAACTGCAGTGCGCCCAATATGGAGAACACACTAGCCCCAACGATATGCAAAACAGCAGGAACCGGCACCGCAAAGAAGCGCGCGTTGTCGGCGTTGATGTCCCCGCCCGTGGCCAGCGCCACCAGACGGACGATGCCTGCTACAAACGGTACGACGCTTGCCACCAGCAGCGCCAGTGGGATTTTCCAATCGATGCGTGTTGAAGTTGTCATGCAAAGAAGCTTAGGTTTTGCACGACCTTTTGTAACCGTACTTAAGTATGGTTCTTTGCCAAATGAAGCACCTAGCCTGCCGGCAACAATCGCAACTCCAGCGCGCGGGCAACAGCTTCGGTACGGCGTTGCACGCCGAGTTTGGAAAAAATATTCTGGTTGTGCCACTTCACAGTACTCAGTGACACAAACAAGCGCTCGCTAATGCTTTGATTGGAATGCCCTTGCTGAATCAGGCGCAGCACTTCTAGCTCGCGTTCACTAAACGTTTCCAATGGGGCTTGCGGTACATTGGCATGGCCTGCAGCGGCGATGTGCATCGCTCTGGCGCCACCTTCACCATAAAGTGCCAACAGCCTTGCGGCATAGGGGCCCGCAGCAGATGAAGGGTCAATGCGCGCCAGCAGGTTGCGCAAAGGCACACCTTCATCCACGACGAGGCGCACCGCAGCTTGCGGCTCTGCGCGTGCCATAAGCGCCTGCAATACCTGCAAGGCCTGATCCACTTCGCCCAGAGACTGCAACACCAAAACCTGAACCACCATGGCTTTGACAGCTTCATGCGCTTGGCCTGCGTCTTCCATGTTGCGCCTATACGTCTCCACGCACTGCAGTGCCTCAGGCGTCTTTCCCTGTGCAGACAAGAGCCGTGCCTGCAGCAATGCATTGGTGCTTTGACTCGCCACCTGGGCAGCCTTGTCGATGTCGCCCTGGCGCAGCAAGTGCAATGCCCGCATCTCCACAACCTCGTCCATGCGCACCGTTGGCTTTTTCGTTCTGGCAGCTTCGCCTGCCTGGGTGAGTGCGGTATCCACATCAAAAGTGGCGTCGAGCGCCAGCGTGGCGCGTACCCGCAACACTGCGGCTCCCAGGCCCGATTCGCTTGCCGCGCATATGGACAACTGGCTGGCAAGCTGCGTCTGCACCAACGCCTCATCGATCGCATTCCACTCATAGAGAATTTTGGCCAACCCCAAGTGCGCCTCGTAAGCCACCGATTGGGTGGGGTCAGCAATCATTTGAATGGCATCGCGGTACATCGCCGCTGCACTGTGCAGTCTGTACTCGGATGCATGAATGCTTGCCAATGCAATGCTGGCAACCACAGCAAACATCCGATTGCCCGAATTGCGACTCGCGTCAATCACCTTGGCGAACGCTTGTGCAGCATCTGACCGGTTTCCACTGAACAGGAGTGCAACGCCGAGCGCGCAGTGCGCGGCCGTCCGTTCGGGAAGGCTGTCGGGCGACAACAGCTCCAGTGCGCGGGTGGCGTGGGCATGAATGGCGTCGGGCTTGTTCTGTGACACCCCGAGCCAAGCATGGAGAACGGACAGATGCCCTTCCAATTCTTGCGCCCCAGCGTGAGGCCCGTCATTGCGCAAGGCTGCTTCAGCACCCTTGAGCTTGGCTTCCAGATGCATGGGCTGTCCTGATATCAACATGGTCCAAGCAAACATAAGCCATAGCGCAGGATGCGCATTCAACACAGCAGGCGGCAAGCCTGAAAGCCATTGCGTAACCGGCGCCACTTCGCCCCGAAAGTAAATGGGCATTCCATTGCCACCAATCAAGCGCATCGCACGAGGAATGTCCAGTGCTGCAGCAGCTTGCAAAAAGGCTTCTACTTCCAGCCCCTGGCTTTCATACCATTGACTGGCCCGCAGGTGCAGCGGCTCCAGCGGCTCGTGTTGACGTAGTCGCTCGCGCAGCAACGCGGAAAACAGATGGTGATACCGGTACCAGCGCCTTTCACTATCGAGCGGAACAATGAAGAGATTGGACTGCTCCAAGTGAAGCAAGATGCGGTGCGCGTCTTGGCCTTGCACCACGGCATTGCACAGCGGAGCACACAGTCGATCCAACACGGCACTGCGCAATAGAAAGGCTTGCACTTCGGCGGTCTGCTGGTGCAGAACTTCTTCAATCAAATAGTCGTGCACAAAGCGGTTGCTGCCCGTAAACGAAGCAATGAACGCTTCGGTATTGCGGTGTCCCTGCAGTGAAAGTGCCGCCAGTTTCAAACCGGCAACCCAACCCTCGGTCCGCTCCTCCAGTGCGTGCACCTGGGTCTTGGACAGCTCCATGCGCAAATGCTGTTGGAAGAATACCTGCGCCTCCGCCTGCGCAAAGCGAAGATCCTCTTGGCGAATCTCAGCAAGCTGGCCTTGTGCACGTAGGCGACCTAACGCAATGTCGGGCAGCTCACGGCTTGCAATCACCACGTGAAACTGCGCCGGCATTTGGTCAATCAAAAACGCCAATGCTTCATTCACGGGTGCACTGGCCGCAAGATGGTAGTCATCCAGAATCAATACCAATTTTCCGCTGATGGCTGACAACTGGTTCACCAAGATTGTCAGCACCGTTGACGCTGACGCAGGTGGTGATCCGCGTAGAGCCGCTACCAGGCCCGCGCCCACTGCATCAGACACTGATTGCAATGACGACACAAGGTATTCCAGAAACCGCGTGGGGTCGCGCTCTTCTTCATCCAAAGACAGCCATGCACTGGGGTGCACGCAGTCATGCGCCCATTGGCTGATCAGGGTGGACTTGCCAAAACCTGCGCCAGCACACACCAGCGTCAGTTTGCGAGAAAGACCTTCATTCAACCGCTGGACCAGCAACGGCCGCGCCACCGTGTCCGCGGACGGCGGAACAAAAAACTTGGTGACTAAAAGCGATTGATGCATTCAGCACTTATACATTCAGGTTTGCAAACTTTGCAATCGTTTCAAACAACACGCAATAAACGGCAATAGGTAAAGGCAAACCCAGCAGGGTTCCAATCATGTACCGCCTGAAACCAATGCCGGACAGTGCCAGCGTGTAGTTCAGGGCAGCAAGGGTCTGAAACAGTGTGCGCAACACGATGACGATGCGAACGGGGTGTGCATGCAAATGGGACAAGAGCCGCCGTGCCAACTTGCTTTGCAATTGGCCCACGGCGTCGCCCCCGATCCACCGCACACTGAGAAACGTGATGCCACACGCAAACACGGCCCCCAGGTAGGTGACGAGTCCTCCAGCGAACTTGCCCAAAACCAACACAGCTGCCGCCAAAAAAACAATCCCTGGGATTTGCACCAGATTACCCAATGCAAACAATACGATAAACAGGAAAAGGCCCTCCCAATGCCGCTCTGACAGGGTTGCGCGCAGCGCCGTCAGACTAAAGCCCTGGCGCAAATCCATCCAATGCACGGCCAACAGCAACACGGCCAAGAAACCCACTACGGCAAGCAGGCGCACATTGCGTACGACCAGGGTTTTGACTTGATTGGCGAACAGCCGCATACAAACACCTCAAAAAAATACTACGCGCCTGTAAGAAACGGCCACCAAAACAGACTAAACAATATATGACAGCCCTGCACACGGTCTCCACACATGCGTTGCAGGTGAAAACAATTGCCAAGCACAGCACCAGGACGCCCCATGTTACTGCGCCGAACCTGTAAGCAAATCACAACCCTCATGATCGCCCGGGAAGACAGACCGCTGACGCTTGCTGAGCGCTGGGCCGTGCAATTTCATCTATTGGCGTGCAAGGCCTGCCCTACATTTGAACGCCAACTGCTGGCGATTCGCCAGGGCCTGAATCGTTGGAAAAACTACCGCTCGGAAGAATAATCACTGGCGCAAGCCGCGCGCTAGCTGCTTTCGGTGAGCCCATGGGCCAAGGTGTATTCACATGCCTTAAAGACAATATAGGCCAGCAGGCTGGCGTAACCTGTGGCCAATATTTCAAGCAATTGCAGCAAGCCGCCATCCCACAAGGCTTGCCAGCCGTGCGCAATCAACAATTGTGCATTGGCTTGAAAGACATAGATGAGGTTCAGGGTACCGATGCCAAAACCGAAAAAGCTCAACCCCATGACGATGAAGCACAGCCAGGTACGCGTCAAAATGACGCGTTGAAACCAGGCTTTGGCGACATGGCCCATGGGCGGCTTAACGCGAAGCCTTTGGCCACCACCAAGCGTCCACCGACCACTTGCCGGGCCCCCACAAGAGAACACCCAACAACAGGCTGCCCCAGAACTGGTGCTGCTGCAGCGCCTGCGGTGCAATCTCCGCCAGGCTCAGCACCGCCACCACATTGATGACGGACAAACTCAGTGCAGAGAAGCGCCCGCACAGCCCCAGGATCAACAAGACCGGAAAGAACAGTTCACCAAACGTGCCGGCTACTGCGGCCACCGGGGTGGGCAACAGCGGCACCATGTATTCGTCTGCAAACAAGGCCAGTGTGGTGTCCCAATCGGCAATCTTGGTGAGCCCGGAGCGGAAGAAAGCCAGCCCGACAAATACGCGCGCAGCCAGCATGGCAGGGGCCTGCAAGTGGGTAAGCACGCGCTGACTGGCATTGAGCAATGGCAAGACGCGCTGAAAAGTATTGGCTATGGGGTGCGACATGGTGGTGCAGTTAAAGAAGTGAAAAGAATTGGGGATATTGAAGTTTGCAAGGTCTTACAGGGCGCGAATCAAACCGTCAGCCAACATGTGCCTGAGCAGATCAACAGCAGTAGGTGCGGCATTTTCTTCACCCACGCTGTGCGCCAACGCTTCACACACAGAGCCAAAGTTCTCGCCATTGCGCAGGCATTGCATGAAGACGGCTTCGGTCGGGGTCAGTGATTTCCACTGTGTATTCATGCCCCGCCGCCACACCAGCAAAACGTGTTGCAGTGCCTCGGGTGGGGCCACGTCCTCTTGTCCGGTGTCCAGCGCATGCCATATGGGGCCAATCGCCCACTGCAAGTCCAAGAGTTGCGCAGATGGGTGAAGGGCAAATACCAGCGTCGCCCAGTCTCCAGCGGGTATCGCGGCCAATTGGGGCTGGGTCAGTAGCTCAGCGGGGGCCGCATCAAACGCATTGCGCAGTGCCCACTCCATGTGTGCCAGGTCGACGATGGCGGGGTGGTCCACCAGCTCTTCATGGACAGTCATGAATGCAGCCAACTGATGGCCAAACCAGCGTATCGAATAGTGTTGCGAGGGGTGGGCATCAATGTAGGCATTGGCCAGCGCATCAAACGCATCATCCCCCATCACCAAGGGCAATTTTTCAAAGTTGTCGCGCAACGCGGCGCGCAGGCGGGCGCGGTAGGCCGTCTGGTAGATGCCGAACTGCGCTACGCCTCTTGCACTCAACAACTGTGGCGCCATGGCCTGGTCGTGCAGCAGCGCGCTTTGAAACGCTTCCTGCAAAGTCTCTAGCTGGTTCATGCTGCGCACGCCTCTGTCTGGCTGGTTTGTGCATGCAGGGCTTTTGCTTGGACTGCACGGGCATGGTCCAGCTCATCCAGCAGTTCGCGCAATGCGGGAATGTTGTCATCGCGCTCGATCATGGTGGGCACAGTGCCACAACGCTGAACCGTGTAGGCATACAGATCCCACACCGCTTCGCACACCGGGTGGTCGTGGGTGTCAATCAAGTAGCCGTCATGCGTTTCATGGCCCGCCAAATGGATTTGGCGCACGCGCCCAGCGGGAATAGCGTCAATATATTGCTGTGGATCGAACCCATGGTTCACACTGCTCACATAAACGTTGTTCACATCCAGCAGCAGCTCGCAGTCTGCGCGGCGCAGCATCTCGGCCACAAACTCCCACTCGGGCATTTGGTCCGCTGCAAAGGCAACGTAAGTGGATGGGTTTTCGATCACCAGACGCCGCCCCAAGTAGTCTTGTACCCGCTGGATACGGTCGGTAATGTGGCGCAATGTTTCTTCGGTATAGGGCACGGGCAGCAGGTCGTGCATATTCTTGCCCTGCGTACCGGTCCAACACAGGTGGTCTGACACCCAGCCTGGTTGCACACGTTGCACCAGCGTATTCAAATCACGCAGGTATTCCAAATTCAGCGGATCGGTGCCGCCAATATTGAGCGACACGCCATGCATCACCATGGGAAAATCCCGCCGAATGCGATCCAGGTGCCACAACGGTGCGCCACCCGGAACCATATAGTTCTCGGACAAAATCTCCAGCCAGTCCACGCGGGTTTGTGGCTCTAATTCAAACGCAGCGTAATGCTCGGCGCGCAGACCAAGCCCAAAGCCCTGGATGGAGTTCATAGCAGTCAAAAAAAGTTAAAGAAGAGGCCCGGTGTACGCGCGAGTCGTTGCACACGGGCCTTTCAAAAAATCAGCCGTTGATTACTTGACGACTTTGCCGCCAGCAGCAGTGCACTCTTTTGCAGAAGCCTTCTTGTTCCAGCCCATGCCCTTGCAGCTGTTTTGGCCCTTGCACTCGCTCTTGGCAGTCTTGCAATCCGAAGTGCCCTTGCAGCTATTGAGGCCAGCGCAATGTACAGACATGTCATCCGCAGCGTGTGCTACGGTGATAGGTGCGGACATAGCGAACAAAGCAGCAGCAGTGCTAGCCAGAGCGATAGCGGATTTGAAGTTTGAAGACATGGGGTTTTCCTTTAAAAGTTTAAACAATGAAGTAACGTTAAGTGCAATCAGGGCTGCCGCCTTGCGGGCGTTTGCACCTGTTTACTTTCGTGAGTCGGGGCAAGGCCCTGGTTCTTACAGCAACCTGAAAAAAATTTGAAAATATTCTCAAACCCTGTGGTCGGTGGCGCGCCTCAAACTTCTTACTGGCGCAAGACTTGCGTGTTCAATCTTATGTATGGATTTACCTTCATTGGAGACTTGGATCGTGCACGCATTGTCTGCCCCCTTTCATTACCTGGCCACTTTATCCACAGGCAAGATGGTGCTGTGGTGCTATCTGATCTGGTACCTGAGCACGGTCGCGCACCATTGGGATGCTTCACCACATGTGTGGCTCAACTCATTGGGCATTAGTGCCTTCATCGGCGTGGCATTGATTCTGAGTGTGGGTGGCAAACAGGCCGCGCTGCGCGACAAATGGCAAACCTTCCGCCTGTTTTTGATTCCATTTTGCGTGTCCAGCTTTTCGTCGCTAATCAAGAACCAGGGATTCGTGTTCATCGTTCCACCTTCACCACACGAGTTGGCGGTTTCCGTCAGCGGTTGTGCGGGCTTTGTGCTTCTGGTGTTGGGTTTGCGCAGAATGACACGGGCTGCGTAGCGCTGGAAATGCAGCAAACAAGTTGTACCTGCTCCTGCATTCAACTTTAAAAATGCCGGTCAATTTCTCACTATCAATTTGATAGCTACCGTCGCACATTCCACGAGGGCTACCGGCACTTTTTCCTCTAAACCCCAATGTAACGGTGCCACAACACCGGTTCCGCAGCCAGTTGCGTAGAGTCCCCCGCCCAGACCACCCGCCCGCGCTCGATGATGGTGTGCTGGTCTGCCAGCTGCACCAGGCGCTGCACGTATTTGTCGATCACCAAAATGCTTTGGCCTTGGGCGCGCAGCGCGGCCAGGCAACGCCAGATGTCTTCGCGTATCAGCGGTGCCAGACCTTCGGTGGCTTCGTCCAATATCAGCAAGTGGGGGTTGGTCATCAGTGCGCGGCCAATGGCCAGCATTTGTTGCTCGCCACCGGATAGTTGATTCCCCATGTTGCGGGACCGCGCGGCCAAGCTGGGGAAGAGTGCGTACACCCGATCCAGCGTCCACGGGTTGCCAGAGCCATTGCGGTTGGCGGCAAAAGCGCGCAGGTTTTCCGACACCGACAGTGTGGGGAAGATCATGCGGCCTTCAGGCACCACGGCCACACCCATGCGGGCAATGCGGTCGGCACTGTGCCGTTCAATGCGCTCGCCCCTGAAGCGCACCGTGCCACCGGCGCTGGGCGTCAGGCCCAGGATGGACCGCACGGTGGTGGTCTTGCCCATGCCGTTGCGCCCCAAGAGGGTTGCAACACCGCCATCGGCAATGCGCAGGCTGATGCCAAACAGCACTTGGCTCGTGCCATAGGTGGCTTGCAGGTTGTCCACTTCCAGCAGTGCGGTCATGCGCACACCCCTGCTTCATCACCCAAATAGGCCAGCCGCACCTCGGCGTGGTCTTTAATGTGCTGTGCGTTGCCGCTGGCAATAACCCGGCCAAACACCAGCACCGAGATCGTGTCGGCCAACTGGAACACGGCATCCATATCGTGCTCCACCAGCAGCATGCTCACCTCGCCACGCAGGCTGTGCAGCAGCGCCACCATGCGTTCCGTCTCATCAGGGCCCATACCGGCCATGGGTTCGTCCAGCAGCAACAACTGCGGGCCTGTGGCCAGTGCCAGGCCGACTTCCAGCTGGCGCTGCTCGCCGTGCGACAAGGCACCGGCCAGGGTGGAAAGCCGGTGGCCCAGCCCCACACGCTGTGCAACTTCGGCAGCCTTGGCATAGCGTGCTGTATCTTGCCGCGCTGCGTGCCAAAACCGCATGCTGCTGCCATCCACAGCCTGTACGGCCAGCGCCAGGTTGTCCTGCACCGACAGCTTTTTAAAGATACTGGTGATCTGGTACGAGCGCACCAGCCCCTTGCGTGCGCGCTGGTGCATGGGCAGCTTGCCGATGTCAGCACCATTGAACACAAGCTGCCCGGCGTCCGGGTGCAAGGCGCCCGATATCTGGTGGATCAGCGTGGTCTTGCCTGCGCCGTTGGGGCCAATCAGGGCATGGATGGTTCCGCGCTGCACGGAGAGGCTCGCATGGTCAGTGGCAGTAAGGCCACCAAAGCGTTTAACCAGGTCTTGCACCTGCAGCACAGCGTCTGTCATGGCGCGGCCCTGCGTTTAGTGAAGCGGCCCACACTCGTGAGGCCATTGGGCGCCAACAGCACTACACCCAGCAGCACAGCGCCCAGGCCCAGCTGCCAGTGGATGGTGTAGTGGCCCAGCACCTCTTCCAGCAGCAAAAAGACGATGGCCCCCAGCACACCGCCATACAGGTGCCCCACGCCCCCCAGAATCACCATAATCATCAGCATGCCCGACTGGCTCCACTGCATGAGCGCCGGGCTTACAAAGCTGCCCTGGTTGGCCAGCAGTGCGCCAGCCAGGCCGGCTAACGCACCAGCCAGCGTGAACGCCACCAGCTTGTAGCGAAACACCGCAAAGCCCAATGCGGCCATGCGCACTTCGTTTTCGCGAATGGCTTGCAGCGCGTGGCCAAAACGGGCGTTGAGCATGCGGGCCATGAGCACCAGCGTGGCAACCAGCAGCGCGAGTGTCAGGTAGTACAAGTTGACATCCTGCCCCAGATCCATACTCAAGCCGAATCCCAGCCCCAGCGAAGATCGACCGGCCAAAGACATACCATCATCGCCCCCATATGCTTTGAGCGAGACCACCAGGTAGTAGAGCATTTGGGCGAAAGCCAGCGTGATCATGATGAAGTACACGCCCTGGGTGCGCAGGCTGACCAGCCCGATCAGCAACGCCAATACCGCGCTCACCAGCATGGCTGCTGGCCAGGCCACCCAGACCGAAACCACCCCCGCTTGCATGAGCACGGCCACGGTATAGGCCCCCACGCCGACAAACGCGGCATGGCCAAAGCTCACCAGCCCGCCAAACCCCAAAATCAGATTCAGGCTGGTGGCGGCCAGCGCAAAGATGAGGATGCGCGTGGCAAGGCCCACATAAAAGGTATCACCCAGCACCGACGCGACAACCGGCAGCGAGGCCAGCGCCACCAACACAGGCAGCGACCACCGCAGCTGCAAGGGCTGGTCCAGCAAGCCGGTGGGGCTTTGCGAATCGTTTACCCGTGGTGCGTTCATTCGTGGTGCATTCATCCGTGGGTGGGGAACAAGCCCCGGGGTTTGAAGAACAACACGGCGGCCATGAGCACATAGATCAGGATGGATGCCACGGCCGGCCCGGCGCTGGATGCCGCCTCGGGCCCCACCAGGTAGCCGAGCGATGGGGGGATCAACGTGCGCCCTGCGGTGTCCACCACACCCACCAACATCGCGCCCAGCAGTGCCCCGCGTATGGAGCCTATGCCACCAATGACGATGACCACAAAGGCCAATATCAAAATACTCTCGCCCATGCCCACCTGCACGGCCAGTAGTGGCCCCAGCATGCCCCCGGCCACGGCGCACAGTGCCGCGCCCACGCCAAACACGGCGGTAAACAGAGGTTGCACATTGGTACCCATGGCCATGGCCATCTCGCGGTTGGCCGCACCTGCACGCACCTGCATGCCCACGCGCGTGTGGGCGATCAACACGTAGAGCAAGCCCGCCACCACCAGCCCCACAGCGATGATGAACAAGCGGTAGGCGGGGTAGTAAAAATCGGCCAACAGCTCCACCGGGCCGGCCAACGCAGCGGGTGGGTTGAGCGAAAGGGGCTGCGACCCCCAGATCATGCGCACGCCTTCATTGCACATGAGCAAAATGGCAAAGGTACCCAGCACCTGCGAAACATGGTCACGCTGGTACAGGCGGCGCAGCACCGTGATCTCCAGCAGCATGCCAAAGACTGCCGCACCGATGATGCCGAAACCCAGGCCCAACCAAAACGAACCGCTGGCCTGGGCAATGGACGCAATGAGGTAGGCACCGACCATGTACAGCGAGCCATGGGCCAGGTTGATCATGTCCATGATGCCAAACACCAAAGTCAGACCCGCGGCCAGCAGAAACAGCATCAGGCCGAACTGCAGGCCGTTGAGCATTTGCTCTAGGACCAGGATAGTGTTCATGCAAGCTTGTCCATGCGGAGGTTGACGCCTATGGTGGACGTCCAGAGATAGCAGTTCAATTGCTGTGGGGTCGTGGGTACTGCTGGCATTTCAAGCGTTCTGCGTTGGCGGGGCCGGTGGACTGGGTATCCCTTCTCTGGCCCACGCTCGCGGGCGGCTTGGTTTGAGTTGCCACTTCTGCAGCGTGAATACGGTGGTTGGAACGCCTGCTCTGTGGCTGCCGCGAATGGGGCCGACGAAGGGACACCCAGCCCACCGACCTGGCGGTGTATGTCTTCAATCGCTACAAAAACCATAGCTTCTCACGCAATGTATTCGAGGGCTAGACGCTATTTTTCTTGCGACATTTCCCTCCCCGGGCATTCCGGCCACTACACCCCAACACCTCGCCCCAAGGTGGGCGGCGTGGCGGGCGGGCGCAGGCCGCACTCGCGGTTGCCACAGAACAAGCGCTCCAGCCACGGTGTTCACGCAGCAGCCCTCGTCATACAAACCAAAGCCGCCCGCGACGCGAGCCGGAGAACGCCTGCCACGTCGCCCGCCGTGCGCAGCCCTCTCGTGCGCCACAAAAGAACACGCAACAATCAAAAACAAGCCCTTGCGCAAAGCGAACCGACACACGAGGTTCATGGCATCTTGCAGCTACCCACATAAGCATCCGCCTGGTTCTTGAACACGGTGCCAAGTGTGCGATTGGTAACCTTGCCCTGTGCATTCTTGGTGACTACCCGCAAATAGTAGTCTTGAATGGGGAAATGGTTGGTGTTGAATTTGAATGCACCGCGCACCGACTCAAACCGCGCTGCCTCCAGCGCCTTGCGCACGGCGACCTTGTCGTCGAGCTTGCCTTTGGTATCGCGCACGGCAGCATCAATCAAACGCGCCGCGTCATAGCCTTGCGATGCATACAGCGAGGGAATGCGCCCATATTCCTTTTCAAAGGCGGCGACAAAGGTTTTGTTGGCCGCGTTGTCCAAATCGTGCGCCCACTGGGAACTATTGAACATGCCCAGCATGGGCTCGCCTACCGCCTTGATGACGTCTTCATCGGCCGAGAAGCCAGGGCCAAACAGCGTCATGTCCTTCGACAAGCCCGCACCGACAAACTGCTTGATGAAGTTGATGCCCATGCCGCCCGGCAAGAAGATGTACACCGCATCGGGTTTGGTGGCGCGCAGTTGCGACAGCTCCGCCCCGTAGTCCAGCTGGTTGAGCTGGGTAAAGGTTTCAGACGCTACTGCGCCTTTGTAGAACCGTTTAAAGCCAGCCAGTGCGTCTTTGCCTGCAGGGTAGTTGGGGGCGATCAGCGCGACGCGCTTGAAGCCCTTGTCCGTCACGGTCTTGCCTACGACTTCGTGCAGGTTGTCGTTCTGCCACGAGGCGCTGAAGAAATACGGGTTGCACTGCTCGCCGGCGTATTGCGAGGGGCCTGCGTTGGCGCTGATGTAAAAAGTCTTGCTCTGAAAAGTAGGTGCACCCACGGCCAGCATCACGTTGGAAAACACCACCCCGGTCAGGAAATCAACCTTGTCGCGCTTGATCAAGCGGTCTGCCGTCTGGCGGCCTACATCAGGGCTGGCTTGGTCATCAGCGATCACCACCTCGGCTGTGCGCCCACCGAGCTTGCCCCCGGCGAGTTTGACTGCCAGTTGGAAGCCATCGCGAATATCCACGCCCAAACCGGCTCCTGGGCCCGACAGCGTGCTGAGCAAACCGACTTTGACCGGTTCGGATGTCTGTGCCATAGCGGTCAACGCCGTGGCGGCAAGGGCCGTAGTGATCAATGTGCGTAGGAAAGGGGATCGTGGAGTACGGTTCACAGTGAGTCCTTTGAAGAAACAGGCTTATGAAAACAACAGGTAGACGCAAGCATACTGACAATCCTGCAGATCAGGGGAAACCACGAGGCCATTACAAGCTGCGCTTGCGCAACCGCCGTAACAAGTAGACCTGCAATGCGATCCATATCCAGGGGTCGAGCACAGCATCCCAGACATTGCCGGTTGGCAAACGCCACACAACAGATACCACGAGTGCAACGGGTGTCGCCCATGCAGCGAGGCGCGCAGGCCGGTCGCCGGCACGCCAAACAACCCATGGCACCCACACAGCCAGCGCCACACAGCCCGCCGCTGCAGGACTAAAACCCCAACCATACAGCTGCACCGGCAGCACGGCAAAAGTATCCAACAGCAGCGCCCAGCCGGTCACCGAACCCATCACGGCGAGCGCCAAGACCAATCGATCGGAAACAGGGCTGGCACTTTGCACCCTACGCAAGGGCATAAACTGCTGGATGAGTAGCCCGGCACACAAGTAGACCGACACCGTGCTCGGCAGTTGGAATGCCAACCCCAACCAATACGCCGGAGAGTAAGCCCCCGGCAGCCAGGCAGACAAGCCGATCAACCCTGCAACCGTGGCGTGGCGCGCATCCATTCGATTCTGTGGTGGTAGCAAGCGCCACATAACCACGGCACCCAGCCAGGCCAACACAATCCCCCAACCCATGTGCAAGCCAAACTGCAATACAGCAGATGAGGGCAAGGCGGGTGCATCGGTAGCCAGCAGCTGTGCCAACCAGTTGTCCATGGCGGTGCTCATGGTTTGCCCCCCGCCAACGGTGCCGGCACTGCGAGTCGCTGCCAGGCGATGCGGTGGCGGTCCACGGTGTAGGTGATCCACAAGCTGCCATCCAACCAGGCCATGGCGGGGTAGGAATACTCGTCGTCAAAACCACCCTGCTCCAGAGTCTTGATCAATGTCCAGTCACGGCCATCCGCAGAACGACTCAAGTCCAGCGTGCCACGGGATGCAATCGACGAATTGTGGGCCAACAACATCTGGCCCGGTGCGAGCCCCAGGCCGGCCACGGCTGCGTCAGGGTTGTCCAATGCCAGGTCGGGCTCGTCGTTCCAATGTTGGCCACCATCCGTGGTGCGTGCCACCCCAATCTTGCCCTTGGGGCGCTCATCACGCATCCATGCAACCCACGTGTTGGGCGACTGCACCACCAGACTGGGTTGCAGCAAATAGGGCCGTTGTGACATACGCACCATGCCCCGAAAGTTGCCCCCCTCATCAAAGCGCAGGGCTACCGGGTATTTGATGCCCAGCTCAAAATGAACCGGCAACACCATGCCACCATCGGCCAGCGGCATGGGCGCATTGCGCACCAAAAAGCTGGTGTTCCACAACCAGGACAGTGGCAACACGCGAACCGGTTCAAAGCTTAACTCTGCCAATCCACGCCCCACACTGCTCTGGCGCAAGTGCAAAATGCGAGAAGCAGCCCAGCCGCCCCACCCTGTGGCCACCACAAACAGGTTCACCCGCCCGCTGGCATCGAGCCAGGCCACGGGGTTGCCCAAGCGGCGCAAGCCGTGCCCCAGCTGCGCGCCCATCACAAAGCGATTGACAACAAATTGGGCGGGCAGCCATTGACCGGTGGCGCGATCAAACTGGGACGCTGCAATTTGCACATTGGGCCCACTTTCCCGGTCACCAGAGAACCAAAAGACTGACAGCGACGCCGCGTCACCAGGGGGCATAGACAACAAGGTGCTGGCATGGGCAGCCGCCATGCCAACTGGCATCGGAATCTCGCCCTGGCTTTGTACTTGTAGCTCGTTGGGTGCCAGCGGTGAACCAGCATCTGGCCAGCGCGCGTTAGCGTGAGCAATGGCCGCAGGACGCTGCCACAGGTCCAATCCCGCAATGGCGCCGGCCATCACGAGCGCCAGTAGCAAACGCCCAAGTAGTGCAGGGATAGGAAACCGAACCATGGTGGCAATAGAAATGCGAGAAAGGAAACAGGCGTATCTTAGTGGCAGCGTGTTGCAAGCTCTTGGCGCACCCGCCAGGCCACTTTGCGGTGAAAATCGCCGGTATGTCGAATCCAACCATTCTTGCCATAAAGCCCTTGGGATTTCCCTGGCCCACCATTGACCCATTCCTGTTCTGCGTGCACCACAACGACGCCTACCCCAATGGCAACGCGAACCTGGGTCCAACGGCGTCCCTGGCCGGGCGCAACTTAGGCCAGGATTTTTCTGGAAAAGACGGCTGGAGCATGTACCACGGAGAGCGCGTACCGGGATTCCCTGCGCATCCGCACCGCGGCTTTGAGACAGTGACTATTACCCGGCGTGGGCTTATTGACCATTTCGACTCATTGGGTGCAACGGCACGGTTTGGCGGTGGTGACGTGCAGTGGCTCACCGCAGGCCAGGGCATCGTGCATTGTGAGATGTTTCCGCTGTTGCACACCGACAAGCCCAATCCCGTTGAGCTGTTCCAGATTTGGCTGAATCTGCCCGCGCGCAACAAGATGGTGGCACCGCACTTCACCATGCTGTGGCGGGAAGACATCGCACAGAGTCTGTACCACGACGCGCAGAACAAAGCGACACAAGTAGCCTGCGTGGCTGGTACCGTGGGCACGGCAAACGGACTCCCGCCACCACCGGACTCCTGGGCTTCACAACCGGAGGCAGACCTGGCCATTTGGACTATCAAAATGGATGCAGGAGCACAGTGGACATTGCCAGCCGCCAAAGGCCCTGCTACCCGCCGCATGCTGTATTTCTTTCAGGGTACCGATCTATCGGTTGATGGGCAAACAGTTCCGGTCGCTTCTGCGATTGAACTGCGCGGCGGTGCAGACGTGGAGCTCGTCAACGGTGCTGCGCCAGCCGAATTCTTGCTCCTGCAGGGCGCGCCGATCCAAGAGCCTGTCGCGCAATACGGGCCGTTTGTGATGAACACGCAAGCTGAAATTCAACAGGCTTTTGCGGACTATCGGGCCACCGAGTTTGGTGGCTGGCCCTGGGACGGGCCAGACCCTGTGCACGCGCGTGAGCAAGCGCGCTTTGCACGTCACGTGGACGGCCGCAAGGAAACCCGTTAATCCCATTCGTCTGTATGCGCCTTTTGTTTTCCAGCCTCAGTCGATACAAGTATTTCGGCAGCATCTTGAGAAGCAGCTTGCTTCTACTCGCTGTTTGGGTGTGCACCGGATTGGCGTCGCCTACTCACGCTTCAGTTATCACGCTGGACCAGGCACGGGCTGAACTCACCATCAATGGCCGAACCACGTTTGCCGAAGTCACTTTGCCCTACGGTTGGGACTACCAGCAAAGAGCAACTTCAGGTGTTGCGCGATTTGAAATGGATTTTGGTGGGCCCGTGGCTGCCGGCGAACCATGGGCTTTGTACTTCCATCGCCTGGGCAACGCGTACGTTGTCACCTTCAATGGCGTTGTGCTGGAAAAGAACGGAACGCTGGAAGCGGGTGACTTTAGCGACTACTCCAAGGCCCCGCGATTCTTGCTGATCCCTCCCAATTTGTTAAGGACCAACAATCGATTGGAAGTCACGATCCGTTCAGACAGTGGCCGCCGCTCAGGCGTTCCTGTCGTGCAAGTGGGGCCACGCGATGAATTGGAGCCTGTCTACCGCAAGGAATTTGCGCTGCGGGTTGTCGGCTCGGGGGTATTTTGCGCGTTCAGTTTGGTTGTGGGTGCTTTTGCGTTTGTCCTGTGGATTTCCCAAACCGACCCCAGACCCGAGCAGCGTGGTGTGCGAGACAGCGTGTACTTGTACGCCGCGTTGGCTGAATTTGCGTGGGCCTTTTTCAGGGCAGACAGCCTGATTGAACGACCGCCCCTGCACTGGCAGTGGTGGTCCATTGCGGTCAATATGTCGCTGGGCGCGTGGCTTGGCGCTTTGCTGCTGTTTTGTCACACGATTGCTGGATGGAACGCGCACCCGCTGACCCGCTGGGTGCGACGGATCGTGGTGACCTTGCTGGTCATCGGGCCTGCAGTGACCTATGCCGCTATTGTGCTGCCTATGCACATTCTGCTGACCCTGTGGCAGTTGGGCTTTGTGCTGGTCTTTACGCCATCCGCCATTGTTTTCATCATCAAGGCATTTCAAGGGGCCACGTTTATGCACAGGCTGGTCGCCTTCGTGCTGCTGCTCAATGTACCTATTGCCTTTCATGACTTCATTGCCATGCGTGTGGGAGACTCATTTTCAAACGATGCCTACTTGCGATATTCAGAAACACTTTTTGGTATTGCGCTGGGGGCTATCGCAATTGAGCGCTTTCGTAGCGCGAACATGCGGGTGCGTGATATGTTGGGGTCGCTGGAGTCGCGTGTTGTCGACAAGGAAAGAGAGCTTTCGGCAAGCTATCAGCGCATGGAATTGATTGCCCGTGAGCAAGAGCGTATTTTGGAGCGCTCACGGATCTTGCGCGATATGCATGACGGCGTGGGATCGCACATTAGTTCTGCCATACGGCAGCTGCAATCAGGCAACCCCGACAATGACGAAATCTTGCTGACACTACGGGACTCGCTGGACCAGCTCAAACTGTCCATGGATGCCCTGCATTTACCCCCGGGCGATGTTGCGGGTCTGCTTGCAACTTTGCGTTATCGGCTAGAGCCCCGGTTCCGCACGGTCGGTTTGACCTTGGAGTGGGCTGTGGTGGCATTGCCCGTCGTACCAAAAATGGATGCAAGCGCCATGCGCCAACTGCAGTACATCTTCTTTGAAGCGTTTTCCAATGTCATGCAGCACGCCCACGCTAGCGTTTTGCGCATTGAGGCTACTCCCACCATGGCGTGGCACGGTGGTGGTCAGCACACGGTGCGCATTCGCATTCAAGACAACGGTCGAGGGTTTACCGAGACGGGCGTAAAGCGATCTGGACTGACCTCCATGCACGAGCGCGCCGCAGCAATCGGCGCCCAAATCGCCATTACCAGCGATTCGGGAGGGACGATTGTGGAAATACTACTGGCTTGAAATAACCCGCACTCGAATCACATGCTCGGTGCCTTCAATGGCCGCAATGGCCGCGGCGCTGGGTTCATGCTCCACATCAACAATATTGAAGGCAAGCTCTCCACGGCTCTTGTTCATCATGTCAATGACATTGACCTTTTGCTCGGCCAAAACAGACAAAACATGCCCCAACACACCGGACACGTTATCGTTGGAAAAGGTGATGCGCCAACTGCCAGCGGCACGTGGCATGCTGATCGCCGGGAAATTGACCGAGTTGACGATGTTGCCATTTTCCAGATAGTCCATGATTTGGTTCGCTGCCATGACAGCGCAGTTTTCCTCGGATTCTTCTGTGCTGGCCCCAATATGCGGCATCGCGATGACATCCTGACGGCCCAACATAGCGGGTTCTGGAAAATCACATACGTACCTGCTGAGCTTGCCTTGGTCAAGACTTCGCAAAACCGCATGCGAGTCGACAATGCTCTCGCGGGCAAAGTTCAGAAGCACCGCGCCTTTCTTCACAGAAGCCAGTGCATCCTCACCGATCATGTGGCGGGTCGCCTCCATGGCTGGCACATGCAGGGAGATGTAGTCTGATCGAGCCAGCAGGGCCTGCAAGTTTTCCATGCGTGTCACTGCATTGGAGAGACGCCAGGCCGCATCAATCGAAAGGGCGGGATCAAATCCGACAACCTTCATACCCATGGCCAACGCCATGTCCGCGACCATCGAACCGATGGCTCCGAGGCCCACAATGCCCAGGGTTTTACCTTTGAGTTCACCACCAGCAAAGCGGGACTTTTCCTTCTCCAGCAGCGCAGCCATTTCGGCATCGTCGGTCATGTGGGTCAGGGTTTGCACATAGCTTAGACCGCCCAATATCCCGCGGGTTGCCAACAACATGCCCGCCATTACCAATTCCTTGACGGCATTCGCGTTGGCTCCCGGTGTATTGAACGCCACAATGCCCAGCTTGCTGTATTCACCCACGGGAACATTGTTGACACCTGCACCTGCGCGCGCCACGGCCAGCAAGGTCTTGGGAACCTCCACTCCCTGCAGCTTCTGGCTGCGCAGCAGATAAGCGTCGGGGTGCCCAATATCACTGCCCACTTCGTAGTGCTGGCGTGGAAAACGCTCCAATCCTTTGACAGAGATCTGGTTGTACGTGCGAACCTTGAACATGCGAGTGAACTCCGGGAAAAAGTAATAGGAGAAGGGCGATGCGGCAAATCAGCCTACAGTGACCTGAGCATGGGCCCAAGTCAGCCACGGCAGAAGTGCTTGCAAATCAGACGACTCAACCGTGGCGCCACACCAAATGCGAATACCGGCCGGTGCATCTTTGTAGGCGCCAATGTCATACGCAACACCCTGCGCCTCCAGCAATTTGACGAATTTTTTGACCTGGTCTTCACTGACATTCAGCGTCAGGCAAACGCTGGTATTCGATCGCGTAGCTGGGTCTTTGGCCAAAAAGGAAATCCATTCGTTGGCGTCAACAAAGTCCGACATGACCTTCAGATTCGCTTCACTGCGCGCAATGGTTGCCTGAACGCCACCCAATGCGTCAACCCACGCCAGCGCGTCGAGGTAGTCAGACACGCACAGCATGGACGGTGTATTGATCGTCTCACCTTTGAACAAGCCTTCGGTGAGTTTGCCACCCGATGTCATACGGAAAATCTTGGGCATGGGCCATGGCGGCGAATAGCTCTCCAGTCGAGCAACAGCACGTGGGCTCAAAATCAACATGCCGTGACCGCCCTCACCGCCCAGCACCTTTTGCCAGGAATACGTCACAACGTCCAGCTTTTCCCAAGGAAGTTCCATGGCGAACACTGCGGACGTGGCGTCGCAAATCGTCAGGCCAGCACGGTCAGCAGCGATCCAGTCACCGTTGGGAACCTTGACGCCGGAGGTTGTTCCATTCCAGGTAAACACAACATCATTGTCAAAATTCACGCGGGAGAAGTCGGAAACCTCTCCATAGCCCGCTTCAATTTTGTTGACATTGGGTAGCTTGAGCTGTTTGACGATGTCGGTCACCCATCCGGAACCAAAAGATTCCCAGGCCAATACATCAACAACGCGGGGTCCCAACAACGACCACATGGCCATCTCGACCGCACCCGTGTCAGATGCAGGAACCACAGCAACCCGGTAGCCCTCAGGCAAACCCAGAATGCGTGCGGTTTCAGTACAAGCCAGGCCCAAGGCCTTTTTGCCCAATGTGGATCGATGTGAGCGCCCCAGCGTATCCAACTGAAGCGATGCCACGTCATAGCCCGGCCGCTTGCTGCAGGGCCCGGAAGAGAAATTGGGATTTAGAGGTTTAACCGAAGGTTGCATGGGAGTCTCGCGTCGAAAAAAGTTGGAGTATCGCATTGTCGCGATGAGCGATCAGCTAGGTGGAGGGGGTGGGTGGGACGCGCGCACTTCCTCCTGCATCCATTTGCAAGAACCGGTCTTCAATGAAGTTCTTTTCCGTCAGGTTGCGCTGGAACGCGCCCTCCAACTGGGAAATTCGGGCCAGAAGATCCTTTTCACGAGCGGCCAGGATGTCAATTTGTTCTTGTTGTTGTTCAACCAATTCAGACTGGTCTACTCCGTCTGAGAAACTCCGTTCGTTGATCTGCGTTCTGATTTCTGAAAGCTGCTTTGCGTTTGCCTCTGCATGCAGCTCTGCCGCCTGGGCGCGCTCGCGTGCTTGTTCCAATTGGTCTTCCAGGTCAGTCGTGCGTTGCATCAAACTGTCAACCACAATTTGCTTGACCCCCTGGACCTCATTGATCTCGTCCCGTAATGCTGCATTCGCATGTGACGCATCTTTTAGTCGGTATTTGGTCTGGTCAATTTCATCTTGCAACTTGTTATTTTTCTCCAATGCTGCGGTCAATTCCGCATGCATCTTTTCCTTGAATTCTTCCGCGTTTGGGATTTGAGCCTCACCACCACCGTCGTCTGCAGCGGCCACTCGATCACCCGACGTTCGGGCCATGAGCGTCTTGACACGCTCAACCAGAACCTTAATTTGCGAAGCGAGTTCGACCACAGCCCTGCCGCTGGAGCTTTCGCGGGCAGTCAACGCATCGTTGTTTCGCTCCATCTCATTGAACGCGCGCCGCACAACCACCCTGATCTGGGAACCTACCTCAATGACGCTGCTTGCCGCCTTTTGCAAATTGATTTGACTGGTTTCGGTCGTATCCAATATCCGCATCAGCACGTAGCCCGCGCCAACCATGAACACTAAATTGCAAAAGAAGACAAAAGCCAGCGCTGCGTTGAGTAGTGTCATGGTGCCATTACAAAAAATGCCATCCGTCCTTCACCGTAACCAGGAATGGCGATGCGAAAATCCGAGCGTCTGCCGGTCTGCGCCAGCACTTCCGACAACTTGGCAAAGGTGTTTTTAACAATGCTGGCTTTGGCCAATGACACGGCTACAGGGTCAGGTTCGGCGGTTTCGGTCAGGCATGAGGCGACAGCACGCATGAACTCATTGGCTTTGGCCAGCATTGTTTCATCGGGCTGGCCAGATTCCATAACTGCCCGCACATCAGGCGGAAGGCGTCTGGATGCCCCCCCGCCCACCATGCACACTGCGTTGCTATCCATTACACCTATGGCGTAAACGCCCTTCTGGCCAGCACTGGCATACAACCCCAGCAAATTATTGACCGTCAGCAACTCTGCTGTCATGCGCTCGTTTGGAATCAGCCTGAAGGGGATATTGCCTAGCGTCGACTTCAGTATTTTTTGAATCGACGCTTCCTTGACAGGTTCGCTTTCTTTCTTTTGCGGGGTGATAGGCGCATCAACCAGCCCTTTGGCAAGATCTTGCACCGACGAAATAACAGCGGCAACCAATTCGGCATCATTGAACGGCTTGTGCAAAATGAACATGGCACCGTTGCTAATGGCCTGGTCCAACATTTCCGGGGTTTTTTCTGTGGTCACAAAACCGACCCTAATACTTTTATGGCCCAATTGGCGCAAGGCTTGGATCATCTCCAGCCCAGAGACCTTTGGCATATGCCAGTCAGTAATGATTAGGTCGGGAACAAAAGTATCTAGAACGTCGAGGGCATGTTCGCCATCCATGGCGGTTTTAATTTCCACTGGCTCATAACCACATTTGGTTATCGCATGACGAATAATGGCCTGAATCGCACGGCTATCGTCTACCACTAAAAACTTCAAAGCTCTCGTAAGGCGAATCTGCGCTGCTTTCATGGGCATGTATGGCAAAAATCAATCAGTAAATACGAACTTCTTTTGACAAATTCGCAGGTATCAACATAACTGCCAATCACGCAACCAAGGCAGCTATCGCCGTCTGTGCTGCAGGCCCGCGCGGCCCAAATTGGAACCCGACCTTAAATCCTTTGCCGCTGACCAATACAGAATAGACAGATACTGCCTGCACCCCAAACACGTAACGTGTACCTACATGAAAAATATCAAACTCAAGCGAACACAGCTTCTTACTCGGCAGCATATCGTCCATCAGAATGCAAACACCGGTCAATGAGATGTCGATTGTTTTCCCTGCCGCCGTGACACCGCCAGCAACGTTTACACGCGCGCGCCCCGACACTTTTTTGCGGTCAGCTACTCGAGCATCAGCTGGACGGTCTTGTGGTTTACTGTTTAGATCGTCTGAGCCCACAGAGGATGATTTTTCCAGCTCAGCAGACCCCGAGGCGGCGCGTGCCAACTCTGCTCGGTAAGCTTGTCCAGCCGAACTACCACCCCCCTGAGACTCAAGCGCGTCGATATCTGTGGCGAGCCCAGATGGATTTGTCATAGCATCACCCGGCCATGATGCCCGCCCGGCAGCAAGCAGACATCCGACAGGACCACGCGCACAACAGTACCAGCTTCTTCTGTCATCACATCTTCATTAGTTTTTGCCACTATACGTCAAAGTACAGGTCCCACCAAGGCACAGAACCATCCTTACCAAGTCACCGTTGTGGTGCATATTACCCATAGCACAACGGCGATACAAATTTTTCCAAAAGGTTCCATCCGACGATCAAATGCCTTTATCATTTGCCGCTAAACATATGGTCGGGCTGGGGCATTCCCACCATAAGTATCTACCAACCAAACAGGCGCAAGAATGAAACACCAGGGATTCTTGGAGTACAGGCATTTACGCTATCTGAAGCTCGCGGGTTGGGTTTGCGCCTTACCCAGCGCTTTTTATATCTGGCATCGGCTGCACGTATTCAATAGCCCCGGGAAATTGGGCTATGGTGGCACTTGGCCTGGCTATTTCCTCGGAACGGCCGCGGCACTTCTCATGTTTTGGCTTGCGTGGCTGGGCATCCGCAAACGGAGTTACAAGAGTAGTAGCAGCACGCAAGCGTGGCTGTCAGCGCATGTGTATCTTGGCTGCGCGGTGGTCGTTCTAGCAAGTTTGCATAGCGGCTTTGAGCTGGGATGGAACACCCATTCACTTGCCTATCTGTTGATGTGGATAGTGGTTTCAAGCGGGATATATGGAGTGGTTGTATTCAGCCGTGTACCTTCAAGACTGACTGAAGTCATGGGTGACACCACGCTTTCGTCACTCATGCTTCAAATACAGGACATTGATACCGAAGCGCAGCGCCTCGCACTAACATTACCCGATCAGTACAACGCCCTGATTCTTGACGCAGCCCAATCGACGCGCTTGCAGGGCACTGCATTGCAAAATCTGCTCGGTACGACTGCCAAAGATTGCCCCACAGTCCAGGCAATCGCCATCATTGAACGGCTCAATAAATCGCTCAATCCCGCCTCCGCGCGGTCAGGTCGGGAGATTTATGGTCTGATGATTCGACGCAATGGCCTGGTGGAAAGAGTCCGAGATGTTCACCGGTTGACTGCAAAACTTCGGCTTTGGCTGATGCTGCATGTGCCGATGTCCATTGCCCTGTTGGTCGCTGTCGTGGCGCACATCGTATCTGTCTTCATTTACTGGTAGTACCGAATGATTCGCTGCACTATCGTTGAAACCACATCGCAGGCAGGTGAGTCCGCATCACGGATTGCGCGCGCCACAGTCTCAGAAACATTGACGCTGGGTAGAGCAGCAGCCTGCAAAATTTACCTTCCCGATCCCAGGGTGCGGCTTGAGCATGCTATCGTGCGCCGGGCTGAAGATGGCTATCTGTATCTGGATGGTATTGGCGGGTCGGTGCTGGTCAATAACGAACCCCTTGACACGCTTCGACTGGAAGTTGGACAACAGATTGTTATTGGACCTTTCGAATTTCTTGTATCCGAAGTGGTCCACGGACCCAACTGTCAGCAAGTTCAACTGACACTCGACTTTACCCACAAGCCCACTGAAATCTTACATACAGAGTCGGTGCGTGCCAAAGGTGGTTTGCGTAAGTCGCTGTTCAATTTACGCACACTCAGCTGGGTTGCGGCATTAGCCTGCTTACTTCTGCTGTTGATTCAACCTGTTTGGCAAGCCTATCATCCAAAAGAACAGACGCCAGATTCCGCCAGGACTAACTCCGATGTCATGTGGAACCCCGGCCCCTTGTCGTCGGCACACACACCCGTTGGAAATGATTGCAAAATCTGCCATACGAAGCCTTTTCAGCGTGTGAAGGACTCCGCCTGCACCACCTGCCACAAGGACACAGGGCCGCACATTACATCCCACGCTGATCTTCAAGCCCACACCTTTGGTGATCAACGCTGTGCAACCTGTCACCGTGAGCACCAAGGTGAAGACGGTATGAAAAAGGTTGACGCGTCCAGTTGCGAAAGCTGCCATGCAAACGTCAAGGCCTTCGCACCCAAAACGGCATTGCCCAATGTGGGAGACTTTGGAAAAGACCATCCCGAATTCCGCTTGTCGATGAAGGTTATGGCGACACCTATAACGGTTCAACGCGTGGAAATGGGGCCAACACTGAAGGAAGCCAGTGGACTGAAGTTCCCACATGACGTCCACGTGTCTCCAAAAGGTATTAAGAGCCCTGTTGGTCCTGCCAGTACAGGCGGTCGGGTAGTCTTGGAGTGTGCGAGCTGCCACAAACTGGATAGTGCAAAAGTTCGTTATCAGCCGATTCGCATGGAGACGGCATGTGGCGAGTGCCACCGCCTCGGTATCGATGCACAAAACCCTACTCGCCAAGTGCCCCATGCCAAGCCCTCTGTCGTGATGGACGCGTTGCATGATAGCTTTGCCGCCCTCGCTTTGGAGCGAAATCCCGGGCAACTTGTTACCATCAATTCGTTGCTTCAAGGTGCACAAATCCAGCCGGCGTCAGCCAACAATATAGCTGCCGATCGCTGGGTCAACGACAAGACTTTGGCTGCCGCCAAGGACATGTTTGAAAACCCCAAAGGCACCTGCTTAACATGCCACACGATTGAAAAGGCAGATTCAAAAACCAGTGCCAGCGGACAACCCGACTGGAAGGTACAGCCTGTCTTGAGCAATGATCTATGGTTGCCAAAATCAAAATTTACCCACGCACAACACTCAAACGCTGCATGCGAAAGCTGCCACGATGCAAAGCAGTCCAAGACAAGTTCGGATATTTTGATACCACCCATTGCGACTTGCCGAAATTGCCACACGGGACCGAGTGCCTTGAACGTTCAAACAGCACAGACAACCAAAGTCGTCAACCAGTGCAATAACTGTCACGACTTCCATGCCCCTGTCGTTCACGCGACCTTTGTCGCCGAAAAGACACGAATTTCTGGGGGCCAGAAGGCCAACGTCGCACCATGATGGCGCATGTTCGTAAGCGCTGGGTTTCTTTGCTACCCTGGGCAATTGCCCTGCCATTGTTGGCATGCGGAGGCGGAGGAGGAGGCGGCGGAACGGTTGCAACGATCCCAACAGCACCACCTGATTGCGGTAGCAGTTGCGCGACTGACAATTTGACAAAGTCCGACGTGGAAACCATCGTTGCGCAGGCGGTGGTGCAGGCCCAATCGCAGGGTGCGCGGGCCACCATCGCCGTCACCGATCGTGTAGGTAATGTACTTGCTGTGTTCAGCATGCCTGGTGCCTCAGCCAACTTCCGCATCGACAGCGGTCGCAATGTTCGAGGTGGCCTGGAGCAGGTTGACAGCTTACCCAGCAATTTGGCAGCGATCAGCAAAGCATTAACCGGCGCGTATTTGTCTAGTGCAGGAAATGCCTTTTCAACACGGACAGCCAGCCACATCGTTCAAGAGAATTTCAATCCGCTCGAAGCAAATGCGCCTTCAGGTCCTTTGTTTGGAGTGCAGTTTTCACAGCTATCGTGCTCCGATCTCATGCGCAAGGGATCCGATGGGGCAATGGGCCCCAAATCTTCACCATTGGGCCTGTCCGCGGACCCTGGCGGTCTGCCTGTATATAAAAATGGACGGCTGGTCGGCGGTGTTGGGGTTTTGGCCGATGGCATTTATGGTTTGGACTTGGATATACGGGACCAGGACACCGATATTGATGAGCAAGTGGCCGTAGCCGCCGTTCGTGGTTTCGAGGCACCCAGCGACATCACTGCCAATCGGATCACGGCAGACGGACGTAGCCTGCGTTACACCGACGCTGCACCGAGCTCAACATCGGTGGCAGTGCCAGCATTGGCCACATTGCCCGGTAGCTTGGTCGCGGTAGCGGGTTACTTTAGTCCACCCGCGCGTGCGGGTGTTGCCTTTGGTACTGCTGCGTCAGGCATTCGGAAAGACACCGGTAGTTTTAGTGCACTTGGTGGCTACATTCTGGTGGATGCAGGCAACAACAACCTGTACCCCCCCCGCGCAAGCAATGATGGACTGGTCACAGCCGCAGAGACGCAGCAAATGCTGTTGTCGGCACTGGAAATTGCAAATCGCAGTCGTGCCCAAATCCGCAGGCCTTCAGGCTCTGCGGCCCAAGTCAGTATTTCTGTCGTAGGGTCCAACGGTGAAGTGCTGGGTATTGTGCGAACACCTGACGCTCCAGTGTTTGGATTGGACGTATCGCTACAGAAGGCGCGTAGCGCGGCTTTCTTCTCCAACGCCAACAGTGGTGCTGCCCTCCAGTCCCTTCCGGTGGCCAATTACCTCAAACCCGTCAGCACATCGCCTATTGGGACCTACGTGGGTAATTTGCGGAGCTTTTTAAATCGGCCCTCAGCACTATCGGATGGCATGGCGTTTAGTGCGCGCAGTATCGGCAACTTGTCGCGCCCAACATTTCCTGATGGCATTGCCGGAACTGAGAACGGCCCTTTGTCCAAAGCGATCACTTCCTGGAGCCCGTTCAGTACAGGCCTTCAACTGGATCTATCGATCAATGCCATTACGGGGGTCAACCCGCCTGCTGTGGGCTGCACGGGTTTGCCCAATCTTCAGAATGGATTGCAAATTTTCCCCGGTGGCTTCGCGATCTATCGTACCGTCGGCAACAACACGCAACTGGTGGGGGCAATCGGAATTTCGGGTGATGGTGTTGACCAAGATGACATGATTGCATTCTTAGGTGTTGCCAATGCTGCGCGCATACTCGGGACTGGGCTTGGACACGCACCCGCGAGAATGCGCGCTGACACCTTGAGCCTGCCAGGGGGGCAAGTTCGTTATGTGCAGTGCCCGCAAGCGCCATTCAACAATAGCGATGAGCAAAACGTATGCGCAGGCCTCTAAGAAAGTCGACCGTTTGCACCGTGCCCCGCTTGGCAGCCATGGGGCTGGCGATTGTTTCACTCGCGGCTTTGGCGCAAAGCGCTCGACCTGAGGCGCCAGCAGACAACCAGACCGACATTGAGTTGCGCCGAGCCCAGTCATCTCCTTTGATCTATTCGATTCCGAAGGTAGATCCCAACCAAGTACCGCCGCCCGAGAAATTTGATCCGCGAGTCAACGCACCGGTTCCTGACCGCTGGCGTATCGTCGAAAATATTGGGATCCATGACAACTGGTGGGACCCTTACAACCAGAACACGATCAAAGGCGATCGTCCGTTTGAGCCATTCAAAGCATTGGGGCCTGACTGGTTTCTGAATCTGGGAGTAGTCTCTGATACCCTGGTTGAACTACGCAATGTTTCAACACCGGTTGGCGCGCAATCGTCTGATCGTACGCAGGCAAACGACGTATTTGGCCGAGGTCGCCAGACCGTACTCGCCCAAACGGTGATTGTGAGTGCTTCCGTCGTCAAAGGTGACACTACCTTCAAACCGCCAGACTACGAATTCAAATTTACAGGCGCATTCAATACCATTGATGCCCGCATTGAAGAAGTTCGTGGACTGACCATTGATCCGCGAACTGGAACCACACGCAAAACCCGCCATTTTGGTGTGCAAGAAGCCTTTGCCGACATTCATTTACGCAATGTCTCGGATAACTATGACTTCGACTCGCTACGCGTCGGTATTCAGCCGTTCACCAGCGACTTCCGCGGTTTTCTGTTTAACGACCAGGCATTTGGAGTGCGTTTTTTCGGAAACCGCGACAACAACCATCTGCAATACAACGTGGCCTGGATGCGGCGACTTGAAAAGGACACCAACTCTGGGCTCAATGATGTTGGCCAGCGTATGCGCGCAGACGACACGTTGGTCGCAAACATCTACCAGCAAGATTGGCCAGCGCTGGGACACACGACACAGCTGACCATTGCGCACAATTCCAATCGCGAAGGCTCAGACGCTGTCTACTATGATCGCAACGGTTTCCAGTCGCGCCCAGCCATCGTCGGCGATGTTCGCAGTCACAACTATGAAGTGACATACCTTGGCATCAATGGCGACGGCCACTTTGGCCGCTGGAACCTCACGACTTCTGCTTATGCCGCTCTGGGCAAGACAACTTACGACCCGATTGCTCAACAAAACCAGAAGATCGAAGCCGGGTTTGTTGCAGCCGAGCTTTCGCGAGACTTTGACTGGATGCGCGTGCGAGCGACTTGCATTCTGGCAAGCGGCGACAAAGACCCATTTGATGGTCGCTCTACAGGTTTTGACGCCATATTTGAGAATCCACAAATCGCCGGTGCCGACACGAGCTATTGGATTCGTCAAGCCATTCCGCTGATCGGCGGTGGCGGCGTCGCACTATCCGGTCGCAATGGCGTGCTGCCTAGCCTGCGCTCTAGCAAAGACCAAGGCCAATCGAATTTTGTGAATCCTGGTTTGCAATTGTTGGGAATTGGTGCAGATTTTGATCTCACACCGCAGGTGCGTGTACTGGTCAACCTCTCCAGCATTTCCTTTGCAGACACTACGGTACTGCAATACCTGCGCAACCAAGGGCCTATTGACCGCAGCTTAGGCACCGACCTTTCCATTGGCGTTCAATACCGCCCTTTCAATTCACAGAATGTGATTTTGAATGCCTCTGTTGCCACACTGGAGCCTAGCAAAGGGTACCGTCAGCTTTTTGACTCGAGTGAGCGGCCCTATTCAGCGCTGGTCAATCTACTTGTTACTTTTTAAGAACCTACGATGCACATGCGATTGAAGTCTGCAGTCTGGCTTTGTGGCTCCATTCTGGTCACAGTTGCGGCGTCACTGTGGACCGTACAGGGCGCTTACTCATCCCCCGACCATGCCGCAAGTGAAAGTGCAACCACAGTGGTGGCACCAAACGCGCCGGAAAAGCAAACGCTGGCCCAGGCACTTGAAAAGTCCGTTGGCTGCGAGACATGCCACACCGGTTTGGCCAATGACAAAGACACGGTTGCAAAAGACCACCGGACCATGCATGCCAATCCAGGTGTTGTATTGGGATGTACGGACTGCCATGGTGGCGATGCCAGTATTAAACGCGCGCCCTCCACCACACCAGCCGATGCAAGCTACCAGGCTGCACTGAAGGCAGCGCACGTGCTTCCGCGCTACCCAATCAAGTGGAAATACCCATCATCAGCGAATCCCCCTGGAAGCTTTACCCTGCTGAACAAGGAATCGCAACAGTTTGTGCGCTTCATCAACCCCGGCGACATGCGCGTTGCCCGGCAGGCGTGCGGAGCATGCCACCTGCCCATCGTGCAGGCCAATGAACGCAGCCTTATGGCGACAAGTGCCATGCTGTGGGGCGGAGCCTCGTATAACAACGGTATCTTGCCATTCAAGCGGTATATTCTGGGTGAATCCTATACGGAGCACAGTGAACCAGCCCTGATCAAGAATCCTGTTGCAGTAACGCCCCACATGACTTCCATGGGGATTCTGGACCAACTGTTACCGCTGCCTGCGTGGGAAACGATTCCTCCAGCTGATGTGTTTCGTGTATTCGAGCGCGGTGGTCGCGTTATTGGCACGCAATTCCCGGAAGTCGGCTTGCCAAATCTCAGCGGCGGATTGCAGAAGCTCGACGAACCAGGACGACCCGACATCAAGCAATCCAATCGTGGCCCCGGAACTGGAGGACGTATTGCAGTGCCCGTCATTAACATTACCAAGACACGCCTGAACGATCCCCACCTTTGGTTCTTGGGCACCAATGAGCAGCCCGGTGACTATCGGTCGTCTGGCTGCACCGCGTGCCACACACCGTACGCCAATGATCGTGATCCCAAACACTCGGGTCTGTATTCGCGCTTCGGACATCAGGGAAAAACAGCAACTGCGGACCCCACTATTCCCAAAAACGAGTCTGCCCACCCGATTTCGCACCAGTTCACCCGCGCAATCCCCTCTTCGCAGTGCATGACCTGCCACATGCATCAACCCAATGTTTTTGTGAACTCTTTTTATGGCACCACGATGTGGGACTATGAGACGGATGCGCCAACCATGTGGCCATCGAAGCAAAAATACCCTACAGCAGCAGAAGCGCGGGAGATTTTGACCCGCAACCCTGAAGAGGCAGCAATACGCGGCAATTGGGGCGATCCGGAATTTCTGCGCAACGTTTCTGATCTCAATTCAAAACTAAAAGATACCCAGTTCGCGGACTACCACGGGCATGGATGGAATTTCCGTCAGGTATTTAAGCGGGACCGCAAAGGCACCCTCTTGGATGCAATGAATAGACCTGTCGCTGATACAGACGCCCAAAAATTCAAAAAGGCGGTACACCTGACATCCATCCATTTGGACGTTGGAATGCACTGCGTGGATTGCCATTTCTCGCAAGACGCGCATGGAAATGGCCACATTTATGGCGAAGTTGCAGCATCGATAGAGGTTGACTGCAAAGACTGCCACGGTAGCGCCACCGAATACCCCAAGTTACGCACCACAGGTCCTGCAGCGCGCCCGGGTGGCATGGATATGTCCTTGCTCCGCACCCAAGACGGACGCAGGCGATTCGAATGGCGCGATGGCAAATTACTGCAGCGCTCTGCGCTAGACCCCAATTTGGAATGGGAAATGTCCCTGGTCAAGGACACCGTTACGCCAGGCAACCCCAAGTACAACGAAAAAGCAGCTCGCGCCAAACTGATGCATGAAGGCGAAGCTGGGCAAAACGGCAAGTGGGGCCAAACCGAAACGGGGCAAGGCTACGCCCATGGTGACGACAAAGTTACCTGCTACAGCTGCCATCTGTCATGGACCACCAGTTGCTCAGGTTGCCACTTGCCGATTCAGGCCAACGCAAAAACAGAACGCAACCACTACGAAGGTGGTGAAACCCGCAACTATGCGACCTACAACCCACAAATCGTGCGTGAAGATGTATTTCAGCTGGGGCGCCATGGACCGGTCAAAGGATCCAAAGTCGCGCCCATCCGTTCTAGCTCTGCACTGATCCTTTCCTCCACCAACAGCAACCGGGAGAAAATTTATATTCAGCAGGCCCCCATAGCTGCCAGCGGGTATTCATCGCAGGCTTTTGCGCCGCACTATCCCCACACCGAGCGCAAAACCGAAACCAAAACCTGCTCAGATTGCCACATCAGCAATGCCAACGACAACAACGCGATCATGGCCCAACTCATGTTGCAAGGGACTAACTTTGTGAACTTTGTGGGATACAACGCATGGGTCGGCGAAGAGGCCCATGTCGAGGCAATACAGGTTACGGAGTGGGACGAGCCGCAGGCGGTCATTGGCAGCTACCTGCAGCGGTACGCGTACCCTGACTGGTACCAAAACCATCAACGTGCAGATGGAAAACTGCAAGAAGCACACGACCACACGACGGCCGGCGCAGCACAATGCATTGCGCTACGCGGTGAGTATTTGTTTGTGTCTGAAGGCTCGGGAGGTATGCGGGTCTACGACGTGGCATCCGTTGCGAACAAAGGCGTTTCACAGCGGATCATTACGTCCCCTTATTCGAATTTGGGGCAACAGACCCACATTCCCTCAGCCAACGCAACCTGCGTAGCACTCCCCACCAATCAGCCGATTGCACCTTTGCGCAACCAGGGCGACTTGATGCGGGTGACCAATCAAGAACAACCGTTCCACCCGATATACCACTATGCCTTTATCAGTGATGCCAAAGAAGGCTTGATTGTTGTCAACGTGGATACTTTGGCAGACGGGGATTACCGCAATAACCAATTGAAACGTGAGTTGACTTGGAACGGTGGTGATGCCAATCCAGGCGTTCTGGATGGGGCACGACATGTCGTTGTCGCAGGGCACTATCTGTATGTCACTACACCCAAAGGCTTGGTCATACTCAATGTTGACGATCCACTGAAACCCACTGTTTCAGCAGTCGTTGCCCTGCAAGACGCACGTGCAAGTGCTGTGCAATTCCGCTATGTATGGGTAACAACCGCACAAGGTCTTGAGTTGGTCGACATCACGCACCCGGCAAAACCACGCGTCGTTCAGGAAGCGCGCATTGCAATTGCCGATGCCCGCAAGGTGTATCTGGCACGAACCTATGCCTACGTAGCTGCCGGGGCCGAAGGTCTGATGGTGATTGACGTTGAAAGACCCGAAAAGCCCCATACGGTTCAACGCTTCACCAATATTGATGCCAATGGCAAACCTGGAATCGGTGGCAAGTTGACGGATACACAAGACGTTATCGTCGGTTCGACGAATGCATCGCTGTTCGCCTACGTGGCCGATGGCGTCAATGGCTTGAAGGTTTTGCAGCTCACCGCGCCAGATACCCAGCCTAAGTTCTACGGTTTTTCACCCGAACCAGCCCCCCAAGTGGTTGCATGGCGACCCACTGCATCGAGGGCACTGGCTTTGTCCAAAGGCCTAGACCGAGACCGCGGTGTGGACGAGACCGGGGGGCAAATCGCCATCTTTGGGCGTATCGGTTCACGACCGTTTACGCTGCCAGAAATGCAAAAGATGTATATGCGCAAAGACGGCTCTGTATGGACCGTTGATGACAATGGCCCGAGCACCCGCGGTACGCGGAGTGACGCGAAGCCGCTACCCAGCACAGGAGCCACACGATGACTGGACTCGTCTCGACTTTTTCCCTGCGGGCAAGCTTGCTATGGGTCCTGGTGACGGCTATGCCGGCCATGGCCCAAGTGTTGCCCGACCAATCTCCCCACAAATCGATGGGGGTGGTCAGTTGTTCGAGTTCACTTTGCCACGGCTCCGTTGCGACATGGCAAGGCTCACCAGTTGAGCAGAATGAATATGTTGTTTGGTCTCGCCTGGACAAGCACGCCCGGGCCTATTCGGTGTTGCTCAATGAACGCTCACGCAGCATTGCCAGCAAACTGGGCTTGCCAAAGCCAGCGCATGAGTCCAAAGAGTGCCTAGACTGCCACAGCCACAACCCTGCACCAGCCTTGGCAGACAGCCGCCACAAGGTCGCTGATGGCGTAGGCTGCGAGAGTTGCCACGGCCCATCAGGCGAGTGGATTTCTTCGCACACCGCGCCAGGTGTCACCCACAAGGACAACATCAGTCAAGGCCTCTTCCCGTCGGACGACCCGCAGGCTCGCGCCAAGCTTTGTATGTCTTGCCATTTCGGGACCGCTGACAAGTATGTAAACCACCGAACCATGGCCGCCGGACATCCACGCCTCAGTTTTGAGCTAGAAACATTTACCAACTTGCAACCTGCGCATTTCAAAACCGACAGCGACTACATCAAACGCAAAGGTGCGTTCGAAGGTGCGAAGGTTTGGGCATTGGGCCAAGCCATTGCCGTCACAACACAAATCGACATTTTGCTGGATCCGCAGCGCGGTCATGATGGTGTGTTCCCCGAGCCAACTTTGTTTGATTGCCACGCCTGTCACCACCCCATGGCCGACCAGCGCTGGAAGCCGCGAACCGCCTTTGGCGCAAGCCAGTCGCCCGGATTGATACGGCTGAACGACTCCAACCTCCTGATGGTTCGGCTGATTCTTCGCCAATTGGACCCTGATCTGTATGGTCGCTTTGCACAAGCCACTGTCAACCTGAACAAAGCACTGTCTGGCACAGGCAAGCTCAATGACAGTGCACAGGCAGTGCGTCAACTTGCACAAACCGCTGCAAGCAAAATCGCTGCGTCCAAAATGGATGGCAACGCGTTGCGCTCCATGGCCATCTTGTTGATCGACGATGGCATTGCAGGCAACTATCCAGACTATTCAGGAGCCGAACAGGCAACCATGGCATTGGGTAGCCTGATCAACACGATGAACAAAACCGGTTACATCAAAAATGCTGCGGCAATGAACAAGGGCTTGGCGCAATTACGCGCAGTCTTGCTCAAAGACGAGGCTTACCAACCCAGTGCATTTGTTGCCCAGTTGCGCGGGTTCCGCACTCTGGTCGCAGCACGATAGCAAGGACGATTTATGGACGCCGACTTCAAGATAGTCATCATCGGATCTGGCCCAGCAGGACTTTCTGCCGCGGGTCATTGCGCCGAGCTGGGCATTAGCCACATTCTGTTGGAAGCACAGGACCACCTTGCTGACACGATCTACAAGTACCAAAAAGGCAAGCACGTGATGGCAGAGCCGTCTGTGCTGGGCTTGCGCAGCCCTGTCAGTTTTGCTGCTGGTAAACGTGAAAACATTCTGGAACAGTGGAACCAAGAAATGGTCAAGCTGGGCACCAAGATTCAATTTGGTGCCAAGGTAGTAGGTATCACCGGCAGCAAAGGTTCGTTTCGCGTTGAATTGGCCAACTCGGAAATTATTAACGCTGAGCACGTGATCTTGGCCATTGGCCTGCAAGGCAATCTGCGCACGCTGGGCGTATCGGGTGACCATTTCCCTAACATCCAGTACCAGCTGGACAACCCGCAAGAATATAAAGGCGAGACCATCATTGTGGTGGGTGCGGGAGATGCCGGTATTGAAAACGCGCTCGCATTGGCGCAAGCGGATAACCGCGTTATCTTGATCAACCGTGACGAAGAATTCACGCGCTGCAAAGAAGGCAACCTTTCGCTCGTACAGGCCGCTGAACGAACCAAGCTTATTGGTGTGCGCCACAGCAGCCAGGTCGACAGAATTGAAGCGATCGTTCACGCAGAATCCGAAGCGGATATGCAAGAGACGATGGTGATGTCGGTACTGGATCTGTCCAAGAGCTATGCCAACCAAGGCGCAAAGCCAGGTCTATCGGTATTCCTGAATACACCCACCGGTGAAGAACGCGTCGAAGCCCACCGCATTGTTGCGCGCCTGGGTGCCATTCCGCCCAGAAAGTTGGTGGAAAGTTTTGGTATTCGGTTCACGAATCAAGACGCAACAGCATTGCCCGAGCTCTCCACAACCTACGAGTCCAATGTACCGGGTCTGTTTGTCATTGGAGCCTTGGGCGGCTATCCACTGATTAAGCAGGCAATGAACCAAGGCTACGAGGTGGTAGAGACCATCATGGGCCGGGCGGTGGAGTCCGTAGACGAACCGCTCTTGCTCGCCCGATTTGCTGGAATACTCAAGAAGCGCCCTGCCTTGGGCGGCGTCGCAGGCGTATTGGATCTTGTGCGCAGCAGCGTTCCCTTGCTGGCAGGTCTTAGCGGCTTGCAATTGCGCGAACTCATGCTGGAAAGTGAGCTGCACCTGCCTGAGGCCGGAAGCGTCATCTTCCAGCGCAATGACTACACCAACTCCTTCTTTTCCATCGTCTCAGGCACGGTGAAGATTGTGGGTGAAGCCCAAGGTGCAGCTGCACCGACTGAATTCGCGTTGAGTGCAGGCCAGTTCTTCGGCGAAATGGGCCTGATTTCCGGCCGCCGCCGTTCAGCCACCGCCAAGGCAGGCACAGACTGCCTAGTGGTCGAAACGCCGCGCCGTGCCATGCTCAAGCTGTTGGCCAGCGTAGACTCTGTTCGCAAGAACCTGGACATGGTTGCCCTGCGTCGCGCGGTGCGCAAGTACGTTGCAGACACTGTCACCGAAGATGATCTGAGCGCCATGATTGAGGGCTCCACGATCAAACAATACAAGACAGGGCAGGCCCTTTTCAATGAGGGCGACAAGGCCGACGGCTTGTACCTCATCCGGCGTGGTTCGGTCATGGTTTCCCATATATTGGGTGGCCGCGAGGTGGTCATTTCCTACGTATCCGCCGGCAATTACGTCGGCGAAATGGCATTGATGATGGATGCACCACGCTCCGCCACTGTGCGTGCCGCGGTCCCCACGGAAGCCATTTTGTTGGATGCGAAAAGGGTTGTCGAAATTTTGGCGCGCAATACTGGCATGCGGCAAAAGCTCGACGCGCAATACAACCAACGCATACAAGCCAACCAGGCACTGGAACAAGACACCCGTTCTGGCAATGTCATCTCGTTCTTGCTAAAGCAAGGTGTCGGCGAAGCGACCGACGTTTTACTGATCGACGAATCTCTATGCGTGCGCTGTGACCATTGCGAGAAAGCATGCGCAACGACCCATGGCGGCTTCTCTCGCCTGGACCGCGAGGCGGGCCCTACGTTCGCCAATTTGCACGTACCCACATCCTGCCGGCATTGCGAGCATCCGCACTGCATGAAAGACTGCCCGCCCGACGCCATCCACCGCGCCCCCAACGGAGAGGTGTACATCAGCGACGCATGTATCGGCTGCGGTAACTGTGAGAAGAACTGCCCTTATGACGTGATCCAGATGGCTCCGCTGACTAGCAAGAAGAAGCCTGGCGGAATCTTGTCATGGATGTTCTTTGGCATCGGCCAGGAGCCAGGCACCCACCAGGCGGCAGACCCCAAGGACAAGACAAGCCAGAAGAAAGCCGTCAAGTGCGACATGTGCCGTAACATTCCCGCCGGCCCTGCCTGTGTGCGCGCATGTCCAACCGGTGCGGCGCTACGTGTTAGCCCCGAGAACTTCATGCGGTACGCTGGCACGAAAAACTGATTGGGTGTGGGCCACATTTTGATGTGCGTTTGCGCATACCAGTCAAAGGCTTCAGCCGCCTCCGCTTGCGCGAGCGGTTTGAAAATCACCACAAATGGCATGCTGACCGATTTCTAGTGATCGGTGCAGAGGCTTCGCTTTCCGCACTGTCAATCAAGGCCTCGCCCAACGACCGGTTCTCCGCGATGCTGAGATTTATAGGGCTTGGTGCAGGTCGGTCGACATGGAAATATAGCAGCACAGGGGTCAAGGTAGGGCATGCACCTTGGCAAACGCCAAAATCACCTCGCGGATGATTTTTCGCTGGGGGGCCGGCAGCTTCAGAAAAGCGTCAAAGGTTTCCCGCTCCAGGTAGCCCACGCCTTCATCCCAGCGCTTTTGTTCAGCACGCAAATGCATCTGAACATGTTCGCCGAAACGCAAAAAATGGCTGTCTACTTTCAGCCATTTGGCCAACGCCTGTAATTTGTCCTGCGTAGGAATGGCCTCGCCATTGAGCCATTTCCATGCGGTCTGCCGCCGCACGGGCGTACCCGACCAGTGCAAATTGAACTCTCGCTCTAGCACGGCACCGCTCACGTCCAGACGCTGAGCCTTCATGGCTGACCGCAAACGCTCGCTGAACTCCTTCTTTTCATTCATGGAAGGCACGTTATTCGCGTGGCTGGCCCTAAATGTCCATTACAGTTGACGTTTTATGTCCCTTTTAATGGGATTTCAATTTCAGCCTCACTAGCCCATGCCCAAGTCCCTGCTCGAACAACTCCCGGAAATCGTGGCCCAAGGCCGCAAAGAGGCCGAAAAAATCCTGGAAGGCATAGAAAGCCGCCACCGCGTCAGCTTGCAAACCCGCGAGGTGGTGCTGCCCGCTAAGGACAGCGCGGTGCAAGATTGGGTAACCGCGCACAAGCGCTCAGCACAGCGGGAGGTATTTGCGCCCGGGCAGACCAGCCTGATTGAGAGCCCGCAACCGATGCTGGGTGAAGCGACTACCACCGGTTACCCAGCGCTGGTCGATGGGCAACCCTGGGCCAACCGCCTGATTTACGGTGACAACCTGCTAGCCATGGCCGCCCTCTTGGCAGGGGACGACACCACACCCAGCCTGCGCGGCAAGGTGGATTTGATCTACATCGATCCACCATATGACAGTAAGGCCGACTACCGCACCAAGGTCAACTTACCCGGCCTAGAGCTGGAGCAAAGGCCCACCGTCATTGAGCAGTTCGCCTACTCCGACACGTGGTGCAATGGTACTGCCTCCTATCTGGCTGTGATCACGCCACGGCTGATTTTGATGCGCGAGCTGTTAGCTGATACGGGATCGATCTACGTGCATCTGGACTGGCACGTCAGTCACTATGTGAAGTTGGCAATGGACGAGGTATTTGGTAAGGCGAACTTTCACAATGAAATCGTCTATTGCTACAGTGGTGGCGGGGTACCCACAAATGAAATGCCTAGAAAGCACGACACCATTTTCTGGTACTCGAAAGGTTCAGCTTGGACCTTCAACACACAGTACAGACCTTATTCGGAAGGAACACTTCAACGCGGAAGAACGGCGGTCAAGGGGCCAGACGCAGAATTGCGGGCAGAAGGGACTCCCATAAATGATTGGTGGCCAGACATAAAAAAGATCACCAGCCCGACAGACCCAGAAAAGCTGTACTACGACACTCAAAAGTCAGAAGAATTATTGACTCGCATTATCAAGATGGGCAGCGAAGAGGGGAATTTGGTCCTCGATATTTTTGGTGGTACGGGTACAACCGCCGCTGTCGCCGAAAAATTGGGCCGCCGCTGGATCACCACAGACCTAGGTAAGCCCGCCTGCATGATCATGCGCAAGCGGCTGATCGACCAAGACGCCAAACCCTTCCTCTACCAAGCCATCAGCGACTACCAGGTGGAGGCAGCCAAGGCCACGCTGGGGCGGGACTTCCGCATTGGCGACCTCTCCAACATCGTACTCTCGCTCTATGGCGCGTTGCCCCTGCCGCCGGATGTCAACCCGCAGCGCAACCTGGGGCAGATTGCCAGCATCGACCCCAGCGGCGCGGATGGCGCAGGCAGCCGCAAAGGTAGCAAGACGCTGGTGCTGGCCGATTCGCCCAACAAGCTCACGGGCGCGGCCACGCTGAAGAAGGCCATTGCCCAGCGCGACAACCTGATGGGCGGCTGGGACCGTGTGGTGGTGTTGGGATGGAATTTCGAGCCGTCTATTGGCGAAACCATCACCGCGCTGAACGATTCGCGGCTGGAGGTGCTGGTGATTCCGCCCGACCTGATGGACCGGCTCAAGAAAAAAGGCGGCATCGACAAGCTGCGCGGGCAGGTGCGCTTCTCGTCGCTGCAGTATTTGACAATCCACCCGATTCAGCGCAAGGCCATCGCCAACGCACCCAATGGCGGCGCACAAGAAACACTGACGGTCAAGCTCAAAAACTACGTGCTGCTCTCGCCCGAGGCCATCAATTTGGACGATGCCAACCGCATCAAGCTGCAAGCCATTGCCAACCAGGAGCCGCTGGTGCTGATCGAGTACTGGGCTGTGGACCCGGACTATGACGGTAAGGTGTTTCGCTCGGTCTGGCAGGACTACCGGGGCAATACCGCCAATGACGGCGATGCGCTGCGGGTGGTGACGCAGGCGTTGGTTACTACACCAGCAAAGAATAGCCCGCGCAAGGTGTGTGTGCGGGTGGTGGATGTGTTTGGGTTTGAGGCCGAGGTGGTGGTATCCGTTGGAGTGGAGTCATGACGGCCTATCGAGACATTTATTGCGACTTACCTTCGCGTGTGCACGAAGTTTGGCAACGAACCCAGGCAGTCGATGCAAACGATGTCGAGGATCGTTCGGTGACAGCCATGCTGATGGCGGCGGCAGCCGGATTGGCAATGCCCTTTGAAAATCTGAAAGATGTGGGAATCGGTAACGCGGACAAATGGAAAGACCATCCCGCATTTCAGGCGACCGATCGAGCGGAATACCAGAAAACTCTCAAGGCTTGCGATCAATTTTTGCAGCAATCAATTCAAGCCTGCAGAGGGTTGCAGAACTCTCTTTTACTGCAATGCAAAGAACTAAAGGACATTCGTGCTGCCTCCGAATCTGGGGAGGGCGACTCGTCATTCAATCTTGCGAAACACAAGGTGAGATTCGCAGTAAAAATTCTGCGGAACGCACTGGCGCACAACAACATTTTCGGAATCAGAGATGGCCAAGGGCAGATTGAAAAACTGACCTTCTTTTCTCAAAGCAATTGGTGCTCCAACTGCAATCGAACGGATGGATGGGACGTCTTGGTCATACCTGTCACTTCGTTCGAAACATTCCTGTTGAAGTGGTTCGAATTGCTAAAAGACCCAGAGACTTTCATTGGTGCGGCAGGAAATTTACCTCCGTAAAGTCCAGCCACCGCAATGCCAAACAATGAACCGAAGGCCGACGACTGTGAAGGCGAGTCAGATCGCCGCGCTGACTTTCAAGTTCTGTGCCATGTCTACTCCTCAATTCATGCAAGCGTTCTGGCGACAGTGGCAATTTCGCAGATTGGTAACTGACATGACTTCCTCAAGCCACTGCCAGCGCCCGTACGGCCTTGAGGCTGTCTTTCATCTCCGCCTGTGCCACTTTCAAGTCATACGTGCTTTGCAGATTCAACCAATACTGCGGAGTCTGGCCGAAGGCGCGGCCCAGACGCAGCGCCAGTTCGGCGGTCACCGGGCGGTCGCCTTTGAGCAAGTGCGACACCCGCATGGCCGACACACCAATCGCTTCGGCCAATGCGGCTTGGGTCAACGCCATGTCATCCAGGATTTCGCGCAGGTATTCGCCAGGGTGAATGGGGGGCAAGCCATTGGTGGGGGTTTTTGCAGTCATTTCAATCACTCCTTAGTGGTAGTCCACGATTTCAACGTCAAAGGCATTACCGCGCTCGAACCGAAAACACAGGCGCCAACGGTCGTTGATGCGAATGCTCCATTTGCCAGCCAGGTCACCGCCCAACGCCTCCAGCCGATTGGAAGGCGGCACACGCAAGTCGTCCACCTCCACAGCAGCGTCCAGTTGCGTCAAGCGCATCACGGCACGTTTCAGGATGTCCGGCGGCAGGCGGCGCGATTTGCCCGTGGCAAACAAACGCTCAGTTTCTGCGCTGGCAAAGCTTTTAATCATTCAACAAATTATAAACAATTTGTTTAGCAAACGGTAAGCACAAGAAAGAGCCCATGCCTGAAAAAGACGATCAACTCGCCCTCTCCACCGGCCTCACCGCCAAAACCAACCAACTCTGCCTGGGCCTCGAATCCGGCGCTGCCGACATTCTGGAGCTGGTTACCCCCACCACGGCGGAACTGCTGCTGTGGTGGTTTGGCGAAGATATGGTGTTGGCCCGTAGTGGGTTGAATTTTCACGCCGGGCAAAAGCAAGCCATCCTGAACGCCATCGTGGCGCATGAAGTCTTGGGTAAAGACCAGGAAAATTGGACGCTGCTCGACCTCTACAAAAGCTGCGCACCCGACGCGCTGTTAACCGGAACACGCATGAACGAGGTGGCCCAGGCCAAACACGCGCATCCCAAATACTGCTTCAAGATGGCCACCGGCACCGGCAAGACGTGGGTGATGCAGGCGCTGATGATCTGGCAGTTGCTCAACAAAACGGCGGCGCTGGCTGAAGGCATGGACGACGCTCGCTTTACCCGGCAGTTCATGGTGGTGGCGCCGGGGCTGATTGTGTATGAGCGGCTGCTGGATGCGTTTTGCGGCAAGCTGATGGCTGGCACCCATTCCCGGGAGTTCTGCACCTCCGACGTGTCCAAGTTTGCCGAGCTGTTCATCCCCGATGCCTACCGCGAAGCGGTGTTTGCCTTTGTGCGTGGCAATGTATGCAGCAAGAACGAGATTGGCCTCAAAGCTACCGGCAACGGCATGATCGCCATTACCAACTGGCACCTGTTGAACGAGGGTGATGTGACGGAGGACGTGGAAGAGATAGAAGCCCTGGGCGCACCCATGGAACTCCAGCAGGTGATCAACGCCGTGCTACCGCTCACGCCCGGGCGGGCTACCGGCAACAGCCTGGACGTGCTGGACCGCCGCTATGCGCGGGGCAACGTGCTGGAGTTTCTGGCCGGGTTGCCCGAGCTGATGGTGTTCAACGACGAGGCGCACCACATTCACGAGTTCAAACGCGAAGGGGAAACCACCGAGGTGGAGTGGCAAAAGAGCCTGTCCAAAATTGCTGCCACCAAAGGACGGCGCTTTGTGCAGGTGGACTTTTCAGCCACGCCCTACAACGATGTGGGCGCGGGGAAGAACAAGCGCAAGGTGTACTTCGCGCACATCGTTACCGACTTTGATTTGAAGAGCGCTATGCGGGCGGGGCTGGTCAAGTCATTGGTGCTGGACCGGCGCAAGGAGATTGGCGCGCTGCCGTTGGAGTTCAAAGCCGAGCGGGATGAGTCGGGTGAGCCCACCCTGAGTGAAGGCCAGCGCGTGATGTTACGTGCGGGCTTGAAGAAGCTGCGCAAGCTGGAGGTGGACTTTGCACGGATTGACCCGACACGCCACCCCAAGATGCTGGTGGTGTGTGAGGACACCACGGTATCGCCACTGGTAGCGGCCTTTTTGCAAGACCAGGAAGGGCTGCGCGATGACGAGGTGATGACCATAGACTCCGGCAAGAAAGCAGAGCTGGGCGAGAAAGACTGGGCACCGGTGCGCGAGCGCCTGTTCAGCGTAGACCACCATGCAACGCCGCGCGTGATCGTCAGCGTGCTGATGCTGCGCGAGGGCTTTGATGTGAACAACATCTGCGTCATCGTGCCGCTGCGCAGCAGCCAGGCGCAGATTCTGCTGGAGCAAACCATTGGGCGCGGCCTGCGCCTGATGTGGCGGGATGACGAATACACCGACCTGAAGCGCGAGAACCGCGAACGCATCACCGCAGGGCAAGAGCCCGGCAGCTTGCTGGATGTGTTGTCCATCGTGGAGCACCCTGCTTTTCAGTCGTTTTATGACGACCTCATCAAAGAAGGGTTGGCGGGCACCACGGGCGACGGCATGGATGACACATCCAGCACCGGCGACGTGATGAGCGCCACGCTGCGTGAGGGGTTTGCGGAATATGACTTCGGCATTCCGTTCATCTTGCAAGAGGCCGACGAGGTGCGCGACCACCATGCACTGGACTTGACCGCCATGCCCGGCTTCAGCGCCATGACAGTGGAGCAACTGATGGGCCTATTGGGTAAGGGTGACACATTCATATCGCAAGACCTGCAAACCGCTACGTTGTTTGGTGACTACCGTGTGGACGGTGCGGTGATGAACGTGGGCGGCTACAACGAATACCTGTCACGCCTGACCAGGCGCATCAGCCAGGCGCTGAGTGAACCGGTGCCCAAGGGCAACAAGATCGCCACCCACCTTGCCAAGCCCTATTTGCAAGTGAACACCGCCGAGCTGACCGGCTGGCTGGATGACTACATCTGGACGCAGTTGTTTGGCACGGCCTTCAACCCCATGGATGGTGAAAGCTGGCGTGTGCTGTTGTTGCAACCGGTGGTGGACCACATCACCAAGGTATTTGCGGTGGCGTTATTAGAGTCCGAACAAAAGCATGTGACCGGGCAGACCGAGGTACACCTGCGGCACTTGAGCGAAGTGCCCACGCTGATGGTGCGCGAAAGTCATTCTGTAGAGGTCAGCAAATGCATCTACACCCGACTGGGCTGGCCCGCACGCAATGGCGGGCTGGAGCGGACACTGATTCACTGGGCGCAAGCCGACACGCAAGTGGAAGCGTTTTGCAAGATCAGTGAGAACCGCCACACCTTTGCACGGCTGCGCTATGTGAAGGAAGACGGTTTGCCCGCCTTCTACTCACCCGACTTTTTGGTGCGTACTTCGGATGCGGTGTACCTGGTGGAAACCAAGGCGCAGCAGCAAACCCTGCACCCCAACGTGCAGCGCAAGCGCAAGGCCGCGTTGGCCTGGTGCGAACGCATCAATGATTTGAGCTTGATTGAACGCGGCAGTGCGCCGTGGCACTACGTGCTGCTGGCAGAAGACGTGGTAGTGGAGTGGCAGACCAAAGGGGCGCGCCTGGCTGAGCTGCTGGACTACGCCCGGCTGCGGCCACTGGCCAGTGCTACTCTGCAGCAGAAATTGATATAAATAGGCCTCTAGCCCTCATAGAATGTGCGTGAGCAGCTACTGATTTTATAGCACCCATCATTCACTCTGCCCGCAAGGCGTCCACCGGGTCCAGCCGCGCAGCACTACGTGCAGGCAAGACACCCGCCAAAAGCCCAATGGAGATAGCAATGCCCTCGGCCAACAACACAAAAGACAGTGGCGTATGCACGGGCAACGCGGGTACGAGCAGGTGAATGAGTTGAGACAGTCCAAACCCAAGCCCCAAGCCCATCAAGCCGCCAATGGCTGACAGGGCCACCGCTTCGCCCAGAAACAACGCCAGGATAGTGCGCCGGGGTGCGCCCAACGCCACCATCAGACCAATCTCGCCCGTGCGCTCGCTCACAGCAATGGTCATGATGGTGACGATACCCACGCCGCCCACCAACAACGAGATGCTACCCAAGGCCCCCACGGCCATGGTCAACACATCGAGAATATTGGACAAGGTGCGCAGCATGTCCTCCTGGGTGGTCATCGTAAAGTCTTCGCGCCCATGGCGCGCCAGCAAACTGCTCCGCACAGCGGCCACAATGCGCGCCGCAGGTATACCTTCCTCATAAGACAGGTCAATCTTCATCAGACCATCCCGGTTGTACAGCTCCAGCGCACGCGCAGTAGGGATATAGGCCGCGTCATCCAGATCCACTCCTAGAAACTGACCCTTCGGCTCCAGAACCCCAATCACTCGAAACTGCAAATTACCCACCCGCACCCGCGCACCCAAGGGGTTGGCACTGCCAAACAATTCCGTCTTGAGCTTGGAGCCCAACACGACAAAAGCGCGGGCGTTCTCCATCGATTCGTTGGGTAGAAACTGGCCGGTCCTGACCTGGATGCTGTAGACCTTGGGCATGTCGGCACCGACACCATTAACAGTGGTGCGCCGAATGCGCCCGTTGGCCCCTACTTCGGTATTGCCCCACACCGATGCGCTCATGCCGGTCACGTGGGGCAAGTTACGCAAGGCCTGGGCATCGTCCAGTGACAGCGGGCGCACCGACGATGGAATGCCCGTAGGCGCAGGGCCAGACGTCTTGACTTTACCGGGCGAAATGCTGGCAATGTTGGTGCCAAACTGGGTGAACTCTGACAACACAAAGCGATGGATACCCTCGCCAATCGACGTCAATACGATGACCGATGCAATGCCCACGGCAATGCCCAACAGCGTCAAAAAACTGCGCAAGCGCTGCGCGGTGACAGCACGCAAGGCAAGACGAGCAGCATCTAGAAAAAGCATGGGTGCTACCGCTTGGACAAAGCCAGCACCGGGTCTAATTGCGCAGCGCGGCGTGCCGGCAATACGCCAAACAAAATGCCCGTAACCAAGGCCGTTCCAAGCCCCGCAACCACGGCCCAGTCTGGCGGATAGGCTGGAAAAGTGGGAATCAACTGCCGAATCAGGGCTGCCACCAATTGCCCCAGCACATACCCCAGCAATGCACCTGCCAGAGACAGCATGCTGGCCTCGGTCAAAAACACCAGCCGAATGCCCGCGCCGGTGGCGCCCAGCGCTTTGAGTAAACCAATCTCGGCAGTGCGTTGGCTCACCGAAACCAGCATGACATTCATCACCAAGATACCTGCCACCGCTAGGCTGATAGCGGCGATGCCTGCCACACCCAGAGTCAGCGCTCCCAACAAACGGTCAAAGGTGGAAAGTACGGCATCTTGCGTGATGACAGTAACATCTTGTTCGCCGTCGTGGCGCACCTTGATGATGTCGGCCACCTGCACTTTGGCCAGCGCAATCGCTTCGCGACTGGTGGCCTCGATCAAGACCCGAAACAATGTATTGCTGTTGAACATGGCCTGCGCCAGAGACACCGGCACGATGACTAGTTCATCGGTATTCATGCCCAAGCCCTGACCAGTGCTGGCCAGCACACCCACAATGCGAAAGCGTCTGTCCCCAATGCGCACCAGTTGCCCCAGCGCGGGCGTGCTGCCAAAAATCTCGTTGCGCACCTTGGCACCAATCACAGCTTCACTGGCCGAGCGACGCCAGTCGCCGGCAGCCAGAAAACGCCCCTGGGCCAACGCAAGGTGGCGCACATCCGCATATTGCGACACAGTGCCTGCAACCATAACCTCGCGCAGCTTGCCACCGTAGCTGATCTCAGATGTACCCACCGCCAAGGGTGCCACTTTGCTGACGGCACTGGCGCGCTGCAGGGCTTGCGCGTCGTCAATGGTCAGGTCGCGCGTGGTGTTGGTAATGGCATTGCCGGGACTGAAACCACCGGTCTGCGATCGCCCGGGCAGCACGATCACCAGGTTGCTGCCCAGCGAAGAAAACTCGTTCATCACATAGCGCCGTGCGCCATCGCCCAAGGCCGTCAGCACAACCACGGCCGCCACACCAATCGCCATTGCCAACACCAACAAGGCAGCCCGCAAGGGGTTGCCAACCGCGGCGTCGCGCGCAAAGCGAATCAGGTCTGCGGCACGCATGGGCTTGTCTCGGTTACTGGCGCTGGTTGCTGGCGCCGGTCGTGTTTGACCGCGCCATCCTCCATGAGCAACTGGCGGTGCGCACGGGCACCGAGCGCACTGTCATGGGTAACGATGATCAGGGTGACACCGGTTGCGTTCAGGCCCTCCAGCAGGCGAATCACCTCTTCACCCGTGGCACGGTCCAGATTACCCGTAGGCTCGTCAGCCAGGATCATGGCAGGTTGCATGATGGTGGCACGGGCAATGGCAACACGCTGGCGCTGCCCGCCCGATAGCTCGTCCGGGCGATGGTCCGCTCGGTGCTCCAGGCCGTAGTCCTTGAGTGCCTGTTGAACCCGCTTTGCGCGCTGTGCCGGTGCCAGCCCCGCCAACACCATGGGCAATGCAATATTCTCGGCCGCGGTGAGCCGTGGCACCAGATGAAAGCTTTGGAACACGAAGCCAATACGTTCGCTGCGCACGCGCGCTTGTTCGTCGGGGGAAAGTGTGGTGACGTCACGCCCCTCCAGGCGATAGACGCCGGTGTTGGGACGGTCCAGCAAGCCCAACAGATTGAGCAGCGTAGATTTGCCGGAGCCAGACGGCCCCATCACCGCCACATACTCACCGGCACCAATTGACAAATTCAGGTCACGCAGTGCGTGGACGTCCGAGTCGCCCAGGTGAAATACCCGTTCGATCCCGGCCAGCTCAATTTGCGCAGCCATTACTTTTTAACTTTGTCGTCAACGACAAATGCGGCACCGGGCTTCACACCCTCGCGCTCCAGCGATACGACCACTTTGTCGCCAGTAGCCAGCCCTTCCAGAACTTCGGTGAACTCCCAATTGGCCAGCCCGGTTTTGACTTTGCGCTCTTGCAACACGCCGTCTGCCCCAGCCAGCAGCACGCGATTGCCTTCCTGCAAGGCAGACGTGGGCACACGTACGACCTTGTCACGCAAGGCCAGTACCACTTCCACATCGGCGCTGTAGCCCACCAACAAGTGCGGTGGTGACTTGTCAACATCCAGTGTGGCCTCAATGTCCACGGTGCGGGCCTGCTTCTCGACGGCTGAAACGTAGGGCGCAACGCGCTTGACCTTGCCCGCAAAGGATTGCTTGGGCAAGGCATCAAAACTGATCCGTACGGCCTGCCCCGCTGTGATCTTGGGGGCGTCGACCTCATCCATTGGCGCACGCACATACAGGCAGGTATCGTCGATCAAATCAATGGCAGGCGGCGTGGGTACACCGGGTGGTGAAGGCGTGGAGTATTCCCCCACCTCGCCCACAATCTTGGCCACGGTGCCGGCAAACGGTGCATACAGTACGGTGCGGCTTTGCTCCACCCGCGTGGCGTTCACACGCGCCTGCGTTTGTGCAACATCTGCCTTGGCAGCATCGCACCCAGCGCGGCGGGCTTGGGCATCGGCGCGGGCTTGTTCGTCCCGCGAGCCGGACACAAAACCTTGTTTGAACAAGGAACTTTGCCGCTCGGCCTCACGCTCAGCGTTCGCCGCCACGGTACAGGATTCCGCAGCCCGTTTGCGCGCAGTCTCTACCTGGGTAAGGGCCAGGGCACTTTGCGCTTGTTGGTCGTCGTTCCACAACTTCATCAACAGTTGGCCCTTTTTGACCTTGTCACCTTCGCGAACGGCCAGCACCTCAATGCGCCCGCCCATGGTGGCCGACAACTTGGTCCGCATGCAGGCTTCGACCGTGCCGGCGCGTGTATTTGCGATGGTGGACTCCACGCGGCCCTGGTCGATCTCGGTCAGCACCACGGCGACAGGTTTGGGCCGCTTGGCCCACCACACTGCGCCAGCCAACAAACACATCACGAGCACAGCCAGCAAGAGGCGGCGAATCAAGGAAGGGGACATGGGGATGGGTTCCGACATGGAGAAAAACCTATTCTAGGCCGCTGGAGAAACCACAGACTTGATCCTGGTCAACTGTGAAAGAGCGGTTGTGTGTGCATAGGTTTCAGGCGTTTTGTGTTGGCGGGGCCGGTGGGCCGGGCATCCCTTCTCTGGCCCACGCTCGCGGGCTGCTGTTTTGGGTTTGCCACTGTTACTGCGTCAATGGGGTGATTGAGACGCCAGTTCTGTGGCGACCGCGAATGGGGCCGACGAAGGGACACCCGACCCACCGACCTTGCGAAGCGATGTTTAAATCGCTACAAAATACATAGCTGCTTAAGCACGTTCCACGAGGGCTAGATTGCTATTTGGCTTGTGCCTTCTCCGCCATAGCCATTCCAGGCCATTGCCCCCCTACACCTCCACTGAAGGCGGGCAGCGTGGCGGACGGGCGCAGGCCGCACTTGCGGTTGCCGCAGAACAGGCGCGCCAACCACGCCGTTGACGCTGTAACAATGGCAACCCCACAATAGCCGCCCGCGACGCGAGCCGGAGAACGCCCGCCACGTCGCCCGCCGCGCGCAGTCCCTTCGTGCGCTGTAGTTCTTAGTGATACGCGCCAGACGATCACCACGCCACTGTCCGCAGAAATACGGACAATCCAGGTACAACTGAGCAACCCCTTCACAACAACCAATACAGACTCGCCGCATGACCACACCCGCACTGGACGCACTGACCGGCACCTTCAAGCGCCTGTTCCACTACAACCACCTGGCCGCCATTGCAGGCTGGGACCAGGCCGCAATGATGCCGACCAACGGCAATGAAGCACGCGCTGCTGCAATGGCTGAACTGCAGGTACTGATGCACCAAACGCTGACCGACCCTAAATTGCCCGCGCTGTTGGAAACCGCACAGCAAGAGCCCTTAACCGCAGCAGACACGGCAAGCCTTGCCGAAATGCACCGCGAATGGCGTGCGGTCAATCGCCTGCCCCAGCACTTGGTAGAAGCCCAAAGCCTGGCCAGTGCGCGCTGTGAACACGCCTGGCGCACCCAGCGCAAGGCCAATGACTGGAAGGGATTTTTAGAGAATTTTCGGGAGGTTGTGTCATTGGCTCGCCAGGAAGCGACGTTGCTGGCCGACGCTACCGGTTCCACACGCTACGAAGCGCTGATGGACAAGTTTGAACTCGGCATGTCCGAGCGCACGATCTCCGCATTGTTTGACGAGACCAAGATTTGGTTACCCGACCTCATCACAAGGGTCATTGACAAACAACAGCACGAACCAGTGGTCGCTGCAGTTGGCCCTTTTGCTGTGGACAAGCAGCGCGCCTTGGGGGTCGAAGTGATGGGCTTGCTAGGCTTTGATTTTGCGGGTGGGCGGCTTGACATTTCTACCCACCCTTTTTGCGGCGGCGTGCCGCAAGACGTACGCATCACGACTCGCTATAGCGAAGCCAGCTTTGCGCCAAGCCTGATGGGCATCATTCATGAGACGGGCCATGCGCGTTACGAACAATCTTTGCCTCGCGCAACGCTACACCTGCCTGTGGGGCGGGCGCGGTCTATGGGCATCCACGAGAGCCAAAGCCTGTCGTTCGAAATGCAACTGGCCCGCAACCCCGCTTTTGTCCAGCTCATCAGCCCCTTAGTCATCAAGCACTTGGGCGACCAAGCTGCCTTTGCAGCGCCCAACTTGGCACGCATGGTCACCCGTGTGCACTGCGGAACGATCCGCGTAGATGCTGACGAGCTAACCTATCCAGCGCACGTAATATTGCGCTTTGAGATCGAACGGGCGCTGATCGAAGGTGACATCGAAGCAGACGACATTCCGCAGCTGTGGGCCAGCAAGATGAAAGACTACCTGGGAGTGGATGTGGCTGGCGATTCAGCCAACGGATGCCTCCAGGACATCCATTGGCCAGCCGGCATGTTTGGCTACTTTCCCAGCTATACGTTGGGTGCCATGTATGCCGCACAGTTCTTTGCCAGCATCCGCACACTCCACCCAGACCTGGATACGCACATTGCCCACGGAAACCTGTCGCCCGTTATGCAATGGCTCGACACCCATATCTGGAGCCAGGCATGCCGTTGGTCTACCCACGAACTCGTTACCCGGGCGACCGGGGAACCACTCAACGCCGCGCACTTTCGCAAGCACCTGGAATCGCGCTACTTGGGCGCATGATGTGCCGGTGAGCCAACTGCACTACTTCAAACTAGAGCAGTCCGCACCACCGGTGAGTCGCACCTTCAGCGGCGCGGCCACGCCTTCCTGGTACTTGTTCCACACGGCCTCGGACACATTGCACGTCCAGGTCTTGCCGCCACTGGACAAGGTCAGCACATAGCTCTCACGCCGTGCACCCTCGCGCTCTGCTCCGAGCGATCCTAGACCACCGCCCAGGTAGTTGGCATTGAGGTTGTTCACAACGGGCCAAACCGGCATGAGGGCATTTTGGGTATCGGCTTTCACGGAACGCACGCTGCGCCAGCGGTTCACCTGGTAGCGGCAGCGGTCATCATAGACCGGTTCATCGCGGTAGCGCGTGGTGCACTCTTTGCGTTTGACAAAGGTGCCATCGCCCTTGTCGATGCGCTGGTCGTGACAGGTCTGACCATCTGGGATTTGGCGCGACGACCGTTGCTCGCGGCTGCGTGAAACGCCATAGGCATCCCCCGGCACACTCTCGCACCAGGCCGACTCTGACACGCGCGCCAGCTGTTCAATTTGCACCTCACGCGCCCAGCTGCGCTGCGCCACGGTGGCCGTGGTTTCCTTGGAACTTGTGAACAGGAAAAACAGTCCGATGGCAAGCATGGCCATGATCCCGAGCGCCCATCGCAACCAGCCACGATTGCGTGCTGGCGCCGTGGGTTGGGCGACCGTTTCAATAGGTGCGCTTGCCGCGTCTTCCACAATTGCAACGGGCTTGCTGCCATCCTGCCCCGCACCGCAATTGGTACAGTGGGCCGCTGCGGCTGAATTGGGCGAACTGCAATAGCTGCAGTGCCAGTCGATGCCCACAAACTTGTGGCTCTTGGCTTCTATTTCTTCGCCAGGCTCGGGAAAGTAACGTTTGGCTGGGTCTTGCGCTGCTCCGCAGGTGGGGCAGTGGCGGTGGCTGTCACCCAGCAAGGCCTTGGTGTTGCATTGGGTGCAGTCCCACAGCATTTCGTAGTAAATCTCTTGTTCAGCCATATGGAGGTTCCGAATCGCAATTGCACGGGTTTTGCTCAACCCGGATTATTGCGCGGGGCTGACAGAACGGGCCGTAATTGCTGTTGCATAAAAAGACATGACGAACGACAATTTTTGTTGGATACTGGGCTCTATTGGGCCGGCGATTGCATCGATTGAAAGGAATCTGCTGTGATTTTCTCCAAGGTTCGCGTATTGGTAGTGGACGACGATGCGCTGATGCGAACATTTATCACAAACATGCTGCAGCGCATTGGTATTCATCAGGTGCAAGAGGCGGAAGATGGAAAATCCGCATTGGTGTCCGTGATCAAGTTCCAGCCCGATTTGGTGTTTTCAGACATCCACATGGAACCCATGAATGGCATAGCGTTTGTGAAGCAACTGCGGGCATTGCCCAACCCAGTGGTTGCCGGCGTTCGGGTCGTATTCATGACGGCAGACTCCAGCAAGGAAACACTGACCGAAGCCCTGCCCTTGGGCATACGCGGCTATATCATCAAGCCGCCCACTATTGAAGCCATGAAAGCGAAGATCGAGTCCGCCATGAAATAGCGGGCCACTGCCCTATGCCATTGCAACTTTAAGAGCGAATCTTTGGTGCGGCTGCAAGGGCCCTGTGCATCATCTCTAGCGCTGCTTGCATGTCTGCGATCGGTACTTGCCCCGGTGCCGATGTGCCAGCCCCCACGACAAACGTCATGGCCGATCCAAAGGTCCAGCCAAACAGGCGCGTCAAAGCGCCATAACCGCCCATCGACATGCTGACCAGCGGAATACCGAGTTTGTGACTGCTCTCCAAAGTCGCACTCAGTAGCGTGAGCACGTCCTCCATGCGTTGTGGCATGACGGCAATCTTGGCGACATCAGCGCCCAGCGCTTGCGCTTGCGCAAAGTACTGGCACAAGGTGTCATGCGATGGAGTGGATTGAAAATTGTGAAATGAGAGCACCAAGCCCAAGCCATGCTGGCGCGCAGCAGCCCGCACCCGTGCAATGTGGTCGGGATTGTTATTCATCTCAAAATCAACCATCTCCACCGTGCCACTGGCGCAAACCGCGACGACCAAAGCTACGACTTCTTCCTCTGTGAGGCCTATGGGTTCGCCACCTTCTTTGATTGAGCGCCGGGTAAACAGTACCGGGATGCCGTGCGCCAACTCTCGAATCTCTCGCGCAAGTGCCACCACATCGGACGCATTGCCAATACCTTCGTAGAAATCAACCCGCCACTCCAGTACGTCGGGTTGCATGGCAACGACAAAGGCCACTTCTTCCAAAATTTTCTCGCGGGTGCTCCCTATCAAAGGAGTACAAATTGCAGGAAAACGCCCGCTGCCAAGTGGCTTTCCATTAATCGTGATGGCCTTCGCTACATGCATTTCAAATCTTTTCGTGGGCGTGACTATTTGTATTTGGCATCAATATCCCAAACCACAGTCTGTATCAATCGCTGCACCATGGTGTCCATCCCCACGCCGCCCTTGGAACTCTCGGACACGCCTAAAACACTGGTGTGTGCAGCACCTACTTCCATTTTAAGTTCCTTGTAGCCTTGAGCCACTTGTACCGTCGTATTGGCGTTCATGATCTTGTAGCGCATGCCTACGAGCCAGACACCGGTTCCCTCCCCCGTTTGAACTGAGCCCACAACCTGCCCGGTCGCTGCACCTGCCCGCGTGCCGGACAGGGAACTGATCAAACCGCCAACTGCGCGGCCGTCAAAGCCTTTGGTATTGGATGCGATTTGCTCAGCCTTGAGAATATCGAACTTGACTACCCACTTGGTAGTTTTGAGCTTGCCCACCTGCATGGACTTGCGTGCCGCAGCCACATTCCCCAAGTTGTATGCCAGGGTAATTTCATTCAATAAATTGCCCAGGTTAGCCCTTTCCAGCACAGTAAAGTTGGCCTGCGACAACTCCAACTCGCCAAAGTCGGCAATATTGTTAGGAGAGAATTTTTTGGCAAAGGTCGCATTTGCGCTCTTGATATCACCCGGTATCACGATCAGCGCTGGCCCCTTTTTCTTGATGTTTTTGTACTCAACCTCTTTATATACAGCGGCATCGGCCGCCGCGTTGGCCTTTGCAGAGGTGGAGCTGTTCCGCGCTGGCGATGGATTGCCGAACGCGGGCGCTGATGATGACGTCGTGGGTTGCGAATCCGCGTTTGCCTTGGGTGCAGTTTCCATGCAGCCCACCATGAGCCAGCAGCACACAAATATGAAAAAGTGTGTAAAGGTCTGTTGTGTTCGCATGGGGTTGGCAGTTTTCTATTTCCGTTGCATGGCCGTCGTGGCAACACCAAATGTGCCGAGCTTGCTGGCCAGCGCCGCGGCGTCGGCTTGCGACGACAGATTGACCAGTTGAACCTGGTAGATCCGCCGTCCGTTGCGCGTCTCGGGTTTGAATTGCGCGGCATAGCCCTGTCGACGCAAATCTTCATACAGCGACAGTGCTGCGTTGAATTCGGTCGCCTGCTCAAACACCACCATCCAACGCCCATCCACACTCTGTCCACCCGCGTCGCGCGCAATCTCGGTCTCTGCAATCCACTGCGCCATTTGGGCATCTGGCACGCGGCCAATCGGCAAGGTTGGCTGATCCTTTGGAGCGATGTAAAACTGCTGCGGCTGGTCCAACACAACTGGCGCAGATACCTGGCCCGCGATGGCATCGCGTTCAACCTCTACACGTCCTTCGAACAGGCAGACAATTTCTTTCACGCCACCTTGCTTGGCCCAGAAATCAGTTCCGCGAATGCCGGCCGTCACCGTGACCAAACGGAAATTAATGTCCCTACGATGGTTGACCTTGGACAAGGCATTGGTGGTAAATCTGAAGGCACCTGTCAGCACATTGATGGCCGATTTGAGAAAAACCGAGCCGCCCTCTTGGCGTGCAACCAAACTGTCGAAAGCCAGTTGGGCATTCTCACCCAGCTTGATGCGGCTGCCTTCTGGCAGTGTCAGCACAATGCGCGCATTGGCGCCGGTCACCACACGGTCACTTTCTTGCAAAACAATACCGGGGTAGACGGGCTGGCGTGCACCCGAGCGTTCGATCCAGGCAGGCATTACCACGCCTTCAATAATGGCAGGAGGTGTTACATTGTTTCCACGAACATTGGCAGCTGTCGCCGTTGTGCTTGCTAGAAAGAAAACTGTCATTGCAAGGGATTGGACTGCTCGCCATACCGGCTTTACCCATAATTTCATTTGAAACCCCACAGAAGACTTATCGATAGGAGGTGCGATCATCGCAATATGTGCATGATTGCGCAATCGAAATCTCGCCATGCAACAACCCGAAAGCACAACCCGTACCAGACCTATCGCACTCGGTCACCTGCGCGCGTTTGAAGCCGTTGCACGCCACCTCAACTTTCGTGCGGCGGCGGATGAGCTTTCGCTAACGCAGAGTGCAGTCAGCCGGCAGATCCAATCGTTGGAAGAGGATGTGGGGCTGCCCTTGTTCTTGCGGCATACCCGCGCGGTGGAGCTGACCGACGCGGGTGCGCAGCTCTTGCGCGCCGTGTTGCCATCCTTGGAGCGCATGGATAGTGCAGTACGCCTGATCCGGCGTGGGGCCGGACGCAAGAGTGTGACCATCAGCACCTGGGCATCGTTTGCCTCCATGTGGCTCATCCCCCGACTGGAAGATTTTCAAAACACCCACCCTGACATCGACATCCGTATTGATGCGAGCGATGTAACGGTGGACATGGAGACCACCGACGTGGATGTGGCGGTGCGGTACGCACAGCCCCCGCAAGTGCCAGCCCATGCCATACGTCTGTTTGGAGAGCAGCTCACACCAGTAGCAAGCCCCTGGCTTCTTAAAAGCAGTCAACCCCTCCAGAGCGCGAAGGACATTGTTCACTTTGGCCTGATAGAAACCAGCTACTCACACCGCACACCCAACCTCGAGTGGCTCACCTGGCGGCGCTGGCTGGACACGCACGACTTCAAAACCATGGAGCCCAAGCGCTGGCTGTATTTCAACTATGCGCACCAAATCGCCCAAGCGGCACTCACTGGCCAAGGGCTCGCGTTGGCGCGCATGCCCTTGGTTGCAGACAGCTTAGCCAGTGGCGACCTGGTCGAGATACTGCCGCACATGCGCCTGGAGTCGCCCATGGCCTATTGGCTCATCATCGGCCCACGTGTGGCTGCGCGGCCAGAGATTCAGGCATTTTGTGATTGGTTGCAGGCGCAGGCGGCACGCACACGCACGGCGTGTGGCGACGACCCTGCTGCTACGGACTGACGGTTCAAGCTGAAAAGCCCCAAGCATGATGGCGATTGTCTGTAAACCCTGGAGGCGATCTTTCGCGTGCACCATTGCATGCGTGGGCGTTGCAACCATGCCTGCAGCGGCACAGGAGTTACCGGGTGGCGCGAGCGAGCCAACACCACGACCAGCCAGCAGCAGGATGGAACAGGTCGAGATTGTGGGCAAGCAAGGCAGCGACATCGATTTGCGGCGCAGGGCATCGGTCGCCAAGCGAGTCTATGGCCGCGACGAATTGGACAAAAATGGCGACACCAACGTGGCAGATGTGCTCAAGCGCTTGCCCGGCATCACCTTGCAAGGCAATGCACCACGCATGCGTGGCTTGGGGTCTGGCTACACCCTGCTGCTGATCAACAGCGACCCGGCACCACCCGGGTTTGCGCTGGACCAATTGGACCCCGCCCAAGTGGAACGCATCGAAGTAACCAAAGGCCCCACGGCCAACCAAAGCGCACAAGCCGTGGCCGGTGCCATCAACATCATCCTGAAAAACGCGCCCAAAGTATCGCAACGGGATGTGCGCCTATCGCTGGGCTATGTTGTAGATCGGCCAACAGCCTCAGTCAGCTGGACGCTGGGCGAGAAGTGGGATTGCTTGTCCCTCTCACTGCCGATCTCAGTTTTTCAGTGGCGCAACCGGTCCGACTCCATCGCGTGGAACCTTGCGCCGGGCCTCGACGGCCAACCATCACTGGCACGCCAGCAAAGCGAATCCTTGTCGCATGGCCATGGCGTCAACATCGGCCCGCGCCTGAATTGGCGGCTCAGTGACGATGAAACCCTCACCTGGCAGAGCTTTCTGCAAAAAGGCATTTGGAACTCCGACACCACCTACCAGAACCAGGTGTTGAGCGGCTCCCCCGGTCTGGAAGACAACGGAGGGTATCGCGGTGGCTGGCAAAACGTGCGCAGCAACCTGCAATGGGTCAACCACTTCAGCAATGCAGAGCGGGTCGAAATCAAGGCCGGACTATCCACCTCCAAAGGCAGCTATGACGGACAAACCGAGCGCCTGGGCATGCCCCAGCGGCGCACCGTTGCAGACAATGCCGACCTGAGCGTGACGCAGTCAGGCAACTACAGCCATTTGCTCAATGCAGAACACAACCTCACGGTGGGTTGGGACCTGGAATGGCGCCAGCGTGAGGAAACCCGCGCCATTACAGAGAAGGGCCAGGCGTTGTTGGTCGACTTTGAAGGCCAACCATTTACCGCGCGGATTGCAAGAAAGGCCCTGTTCGTCCAGGACGAATGGGAGATCAACCCGCAGTGGTCAACCTACATGGGCGTTCGCTCCGAACACATCACCACAGAAAGCCAAGGCAACACTGCACCACTGCGAAACACCAGCCAGGTGGTCACGCCTATGGTGCACCTGAATTACAAGATCGATCCTGCCGGTCGCGACCTGATCCGCGCCAGCATTACACGCAGCTACAAGGCACCTGATCTGTCGAGCTTGATGGCACGGCCTTCCATCAACAGCCAGTTCTCCGACACCACCAAGACCAACACCGAACAAGCGGCGGACCGCGCTGGCAATCCTGCATTGCTACCCGAGTTGGCGACCGGCTTGGACATTGCGCTGGAGAAATACCTGCCCGCTGGTGGTCTTATCAGCGTGGGCGTTTTTTACCGCACCGTTGACGACCTCATGCGCAGTGTGACGCGATTGCAAAGTGTTGACTATTCAGGCGTTGCACGCTGGGTCTCGCAGCCTGTCAACTTTTCACGGGCGATGACCCGTGGGTTGGAATTGGAAGTAAAAGGCCGTGCGGGCGAGTTGGCGCCTGGGTTGCTCGACCCGGCACTGCCGCTCAACCTGCGGGCTTCGCTTAATTTTTACGAATCCACAGTGGAGGCATTGCCAGGGCCGAACAACCGACTGGACGGCCAACAGCCCTGGTCGGGCAATTTTGGGTTTGACTACCGACTGGGCAGCGTGCCCCTGGTCATCGGCGGCAGCATGGCTTTCACACCGGGCTACACCACACAGCAAACACTATCGCAATCGCTGGACGTGTCCCGCAGCCGCAGCATCGACCTGTTTGCCCAATGGACCATCAGCCCCAAACTGCAGGCACGCGTCTCCATCAACAACTTTGTGCCCGTAGACAGCGCGTCCGCTACGCACACCAATGATGGCTACAACACCAGCATTTATCGCGGCGGGCGCAGCAGCCTCAATATGGGGATTGAGATCAAGCTGTAGCGCCCACCCTGCAGCGTGTTATTGGCCGAGTCGCCAATACGGAAAGAGTCACTTGCCAGCTTTTGCAGGCGTGACGACAGGAGTTGCAGCAGGAGTAGCGGCAGGCTTGGCGGCAGGAGTGGCGACAGGAGTGACAGCAGGCTTGGGCTTGTCTGTAGGCTTGTTCTTATCCTTGTTTTTCTCCTTTTCTTTAGCCAACGCTTCGGCTTCTGCAGCTTCGCGCACCCGCCTGCCGGCTACTGCATTTTGGCGGGCCTGCACTTGCTCGGGTGTTAGTGTGCGGTCATCCATTTCGCGCTGTTTGATTTCTTCTTCGCTGCCGCAGTTTGCGCCGCGGTTCGCCTCGCACTCGGCTATGGTCTGCTCTTGCGGCTTGGCCGCGTCAGCCGACTTTGGTTCACTGGCCGATGCTTTGGCTGCCTTGGCCGCATCGGCTGCTGCCCTTGCTTTTGCCCTCTCATTGCTAGCCGCATTTTCAGCCGCCCAGTCTTTGACCGGCCCCGTGGCGCCTTGCTTTGGTGGCACCACGATGGGCACAACCATCTCCTTGGCCCCCGGCAACGTGCAGGGCTTCTCAGAATAGCTTGTCTTGCCCTCAGCGGTGGTGCACTTGAAAACCTCGGCATTGGCCAGTTGTGCTGACAACACCATCGGCACAAGGATCAGGAGTGGAATGACTGATGAATTACGCATGGTTTTTCGAGGTCCTATTGTCTGTGAGTGGTTTTACGTCACAGAGCATTTGCACTGCGCCGCGACCATGCTGTAGTGTGGCGCAAAACCAAGGCTTTGTATGCCAAATGTGAAACAGGCTGTTTTCCATGCTGGATGCGGCAATGCGTGGGGCGTGGCGGGCACGTTGGCTGAATGTGGCATTGAGACGAGAATCATGCAGTATATTGAGCTGTAGCCCTCGTGGAATGTGCGTGAGCAGCTACTGAATATATAGCAACCAGTACCCAATCGAGTTGGGGAACGTGCAGCACTTGCTGCACGTTCAGGCAAGTGCAATTGCCTACTACGGTGCAACCAAGCGGATTCTGTTGTTAGCCGAATCGCCAATATACAGGTACCCAGAGCTATCCAACGCAATGCCACGGGGGCCGTTGATTTGCGCGGCAGTTGCCGTAGCGCCGTCGCCACTCAAACCGGCAACGCCCATCCCCACGATCGTATAAATGCTATTGGCGGTCATGGACACGCCATAGGTGGTGGCGGTTGTCTTGGCGACCACACGGATACGGTTGTTGTTGGCATCGGCAATGTACATGTTTCCTGCGGAATCAAACGCCATATCTGTAGGAAGATTTAGCTGCGCGGTGGGTTGTGCAGCCGTACCGTCACCAGAGAACCCTGCGGTAGAGCCCGCAACGGTGTAAATGTTGTTGGCAGCCATTCCGATGACACCAAAGTAGTTGCCGCTGTTTTTTGCAACCACGCGAATGCGACTATTCCCGCTATCGACGATATTGAGGTTTCCGCCACCATCAAAAGCAATTTTCAGAGGTGAGTCCAATTGCGCCGAAGTTGCCGCCGCCGCGTCGCCTGATAGACCTGCAGTCGTTCCCGCAACGGTGTAAATATTGTCAGCAGTCGTGCCAACGCCGAAGACGGCTGTGTTGCTTTTTAAAACCACGCGAATACGGTGGTTCCCACTGTCCGCAATATAGAAGTTACCAGCAGAATCAAATGCAACACCCTTGGGACTGCTGAGTTGGGCTGGAAACGCAGCACCTGCGTCACCAGACAGGCCAGCGGTGCTCCCCACCAAGGTGTAAATGTTGTCAGCAGCCATTCCAACGAAACCGAAGAGGGTTCCGCCGGTTTTTGAGATAACGCGAATGCGGTGGTTGCCAGTGTCTGCGATGTACAAATTGCCGCTGGAATCGAACGCAACACCTTCAGGCGATGACAGCTGTGCCAACCTAGGGCCGCCACCGTCGCCAGACAGACCAGCGGTAGACCCTGCAACGGTATACACGTTGCCACTGTTCATAGACAAGCCAAAATACGTACCTGTGACCTTGCAAAGGACACGAATCACATGGTTGCCAGTGTCTGCAAAATACAGGTTTCCATTGCTGTCAAACGCAATTTGTCTTGGGCCACTGAGTTGTGCTGCGGTTGACACGGCGCCGTCGCCGGTGTACCCCGCAGTTGTTCCGGCAAAGGTCGATATAGGCGACGCAATATAGGTAAATGCGCCCACGGAGGTAGCTGACCCACTGGGGGTGGTGACCACAACGTCTTTTGCACCAGCCGTGCTGGAGTAGGTTGATACCGTGATTTGGGTAATGCTATTCACGGTGAAGCTTGACGAGACTCCGCCAATCTTGACACTGGTGGCACCGGTAAAGTTGGTCCCAGTGATGACAACGGACGTGCCACCGGCTGTAGCGCCACTGGCAGGAGCAACGCCGGTGATGGTGGGTGCGGGCAAAAGGACGGAGTAGGTAAATCCGCTTAACAATGTCCCGGTGCCCAGTGGTGATGTCACTGCAACCGTCTTTGCACCCGCAGTGCCTGCGGGCGTGGTAACGGTAATTTGTGTATTGCTGTTCACCACCAAGGCGGTAGCAGCCACACCGTCAATGGTCACGCCCGTCGCACCAGTAAAGTTTTGCCCGTTGATGGTGATGGACGTGCCGCCTGCCGTGCCGCCGCTGCTGGGAGAAACAGACGAAATTGCTGGTGCGGTGCTGGGTGGTGTTACATAGGTATAGATATTGGTTGCGGAAGCCGAGCCATTGGGCGACTGCACCACGATACTGATGGCACCCACGCTACCGGCCGGTGACGTAACCGTTATCTGCTTGTCACTATCCACCGTGAACGATGTTGCTGCTACGCCATTGAATGTGACACCCGTCGCACCCGTAAAGTTGACACCGGTCAAGGTGACGGTTGTGCCACCGGCTGCAGATCCGTTAGAGGGTGATACGGCAGTGATCCGTGCCGCATCGGGCCCGGCTATGTAGGTAAAGAGGCTGCTGGATAGCCCCACCCCACTAGCGTTTGCAACCACGACACGCTTGTCACCCGCAAACCCCACTGGTGTAACCACAGTGATTTGAGTCGCACTGACTACCTTGAACGAAGTGCCAGGGTTTCCGTCAAAACTAACGCCGGTAGCGCCGGAAAAATTCAACCCGGTAATGGTGACGAGCGTGCCACCGGTGGCAGCACCGCTGGCCGGTGAAATGCTGGTGATGGTGGGAGGTATGGCGTCTGCCTGCTGCGACACGGTTGTTGAGCTGCCCCCGCCACCGCACGCCGTCAAAATCATTGCAAACACCAGCAACATGAAAACATGCAACACATGTGCAATGCTTTGGTTGGCAAATGGGAGACTGGAGCTGCGGCGAATTGAATACATGGCTTGCAGACCTTTCAATGTGACGGGGAGTCCGGTCATCATAGTCACACTTTCCGGAGAAAGGCAACCGTTGGTGACACAGTCGCGACATATGGGGACAGCATTGCTACAGAACGTCCTCGTAAACAACACCCCTAAAGCAACGCATGAGCGCACGCGGGCGCCTAGTGAAAATCCCGACTCGTCGTGGCCAGATCCCCGAGCAGGTGTGTCAGGTCCACCAGTCGCTTGGCGATGACATGGCGCACCTGGCCACCACTGTCGTCATCACGCTGCCACACGCCGTAGACCGCCATCAGGCGTGCGCGGTAGACCACATCACGGAATTGCTCTTTAACAGATTTCCAGACGATGACATTGACGCTGCCGGTCTCGTCCTCCAGCGTTATAAAAACAACACCCTTTGCGGTTTGCGGTCGTTGCCGCATCGTCACAAGCCCGCAGGCCCTCACCAAACGGCCACTGGGGTAGTCGGCCATCTGCGCGGCAGTCAGCAGCCGCTTGTGTATCAGCTGCGCGCGCAACAGTGCCACCGGATGGGCGCGCAGGGAGAGTCCTAGTGCCGCATAGTCAAAGACGACTTCCTCGCCAACGTCGGCGGCAGGCAGTTGCCATGCTTCCTCTTCAATTGGCACACCTTTGAGCAGCGCGGGCGCAGGTGTCAAGGCCGCTGCGTCCCACACCTGCTGGCGCCGATGGCCTGAGAGCGAACGCAGGGCATCTGCACTGGCCAGCGCCTTGAGATCGCCTGCGTCCAGACTGCAGCGCAGGGCCAGGTCTTGCGTGCTGGAAAAGGGACCGCGGCCGCGCTCTGCGGCGATACGCTGAGCCACTTCGTGCCTCAAGCCACCGACGAGTCGCAAACCCAGCCGAATAGCGGGCTGCTGCAAACGAAAGGCGGCGGCGTCCATCGGCATGGCATCGCCTTCCTTGGCTTCCAGGGTGCAATCCCAATTGCTATACGATACATCTGCTGCGCGCACGTCTACGCCATGTCGTTGAGCGTCTTGCACCAGTTGCGAGGGGCCGTAGAAACCCAGCGGCTGGCTGTTGAGCATGGCGGCGAGAAAGCATGCAGGCTCGTGCCACTTCAACCAGCAGCTCACGTACACCAGCAGGGCAAAACTGGCCGCATGGCTTTCGGGAAAGCCGTATTCGCCAAAGCCCTCAATCTGCGTGAACAGTTGGTTTGCATATTCTTGGCTGTAGCCATTCTTCAACATGCCACTGACCATGCGGTCGTAGAACACATGGACGCCGCCTTTGCGTTTCCATGCGGCCATGGAACGGCGCAGCTGGTCGGCCTCGCCCGCCGTGAAATCAGCCGCCGCCATCGCCACTTGCATGACCTGCTCTTGAAAGATCGGCACGCCCAATGTGCGCTTCAAGGCCTCTTCCAATTGAGGGCTGGCATATTCCACGGCTTGCGGATTGGCCCGCGCCTTCAAGTAGGGGTGCACCATGCCACCTTGTATGGGGCCGGGCCGGACGATGGCTACCTCTACCACCAAGTCATAGAAGCAGCGGGGCTTCAGCCGCGGCAACATGCTCATCTGCGCACGGCTCTCGATCTGAAAAACGCCCACGGTGTCGGCCTTGCAGATCATGTCGTAGGTTGCGGGGTCTTCTGCTGGTATGTCTTGCATGCGCATGGGCTTACCGCGCCACTGGCTCATAAGCGCCAGACAGCGGCGGATGGCGCTGAGCATGCCCAACGCGAGCACGTCCACCTTGAGCAAGCCCACTGCGTCCAGATCGTCCTTGTCCCACTGGATGATGGAGCGATCCGGCATGGCGGCATTCTCAACTGGCACCAGGCGTGTCAGCGGGCCTTGCGTTAGCACAAAACCGCCGACGTGCTGGCTCAGGTGGCGCGGGAAGCGCTGCAGTTGGGTACTCAAGTGGGTCCAGAGCTCCAGTCGCTCGTCGGGCGGGGCTGCAAAGTCTGGGCCCAGGCGCGCAATGGCTGACTGCAGCCGCTCGGCCAGCACCACGCGGCTGTACATGCCGGGGTGTTCTTTTGCCAGTGCGTCAATCAGCTCTTGCGGGATCTCCAGCGCGCGGCCCACGTCGCGCAGCGCGCTGCGGGGCCGGTAGCTGATGACGGTGGCGGTGAGTGCGGCCCGTTCGCGGCCGTATTTGCCGTAGATGTACTGGATGACTTCTTCACGGCGCTGGTGTTCAAAGTCAACGTCAATGTCGGGTGGTTCATCGCGCTCGCGGCTGATGAAGCGCTCAAACAGCACGCTGCTGCGCGAAGGGTCCACCTCGGTGATGCCCAGGCAGTAGCAGACGGCTGAGTTGGCCGCTGATCCACGGCCTTGGCACAGGATATTTCGGCTGCGGGCAAAACGAACGATGTCGTGCACAGTGAGGAAATACATCTCGTACTTCAGCTCGGCAATGAGCGTCAGTTCATGCTCCAGTTGCCGCTGCACGGCGGACGGTATGCCATGGGGATAGCGCTCCTGAGCCCCGTCTTGCGTGTAGTGGCGTAGCGTTCGCGCAGGCGTTTGACCGGGTAGCACGGCTTCAAGTGGATAGTTGTAGCGCAGCGCATCCAGGCTGAAGTTGCATCGATCAGCCACCACCAGCGTGTTGGCCAGCCATGCTGCGGGGAACGTTGCCGCCAGCCGCTCACGCGAGCGCAAGTGGCCTTCTGCGTTGGCCTGCAAGGCAAAGCCGCACTGGGCGACTGGCTGTCCGAGGCGCACGGCGGTCAGAACATCATGCAATGGCTTGCGGGAGCGCACGTGCATGCACACGCCACCGCCCGCCACCAGTGGCACACCGGCTAGCGCTGAGAGTTGCTCCATGCGTGCCCGTTGCAACATGTCATCCGCCAGCAGCGTAGATTCCGTCAGCAGCCATGCATTGCAGCCAAATAGGCCTCTAGCCCTCGTAGATATTGCATAAGCCGCTTCTATATTGATAGCACCTTGAAATGCCAGCAATATTTCACAACCCCGCAATCCGGCCCACAACGCCTGGCTTTGCGTGTCCTCCCAGCCTACGTGGTATTTCCCCTTGGGCGCCGAGCGGCGCGCAGAAGTGATGAACAGGCACAGGTTGCCCCAACCCTCGAGGTTGTGTGCGAGTGCAACGATGGTAAATCCGTCCTCCGCCGATCCCTGTTGCGGGATACGAAACTCTGCTCCCAGTAGCAGTTTCAGGCCGTGCTTGCGGGCTTCTCCATGTGCCCGCACCGCACCGGCGACCGAACATTCATCGGTGATCGCCAGCGCGTGGTAACCCAGTTCAGCCGCCCGTGCAACCAACTCTTCCGGGTGCGATGCGCCGCGCTGGAAGCTGAAGTTGGAGAGGCAGTGCAACTCCGCATAGACTGGGGCTGAAGGGCTGGGTTCTAACGGCACATCGATCCTCTGGTGACGGCGCGATAGCGGGGCTAACACGGCTTTGTGCCTACACAGTATCGCAAACGGTCGCAGCAAGCCGTCGTCAATGGGCCGTCAAGCGAGAGTCATGTCCCGCACTCAATCGGTTTAGTGGGGAATTTCGACTTGCAAGTGGTAGGTCCTACCACGCTGGATGGAGTCGACACGTGCATCTGCCAGCAGATCGCCATCCAGCCGTACCTGAATAGCAGAAACCGGTGCCCGTCGAATATCCACCGTAAAAGTGGCGCCGCGGAACACGCGCTGCACCGAAACGCTTTGCCACGCCGCTGGCAATTGCGGTCGAATGGTCAGGCCTTTGCTATCGCCTTTGAGGCCGCACAGTCCTTCAATGACACAACGGTAAACCCAAGCGGCCGTCCCGGTATTGAATAGCTGACTGGAGCGGCCTGCCGTGCGCGGGTATTGGTGGTACGCACCACGGTAGTAGTTGGGAATAAAAACGGGCAACTGACCGCGTTGCAGGTAGTCGGCCAGATCGGGACCCGGGATCATTTGCCGCAACAGTTCGTACGCGCGTTCGCCTTCACCTATCTGGTACAGACTGAAAATGTAAAAGACTGCGGCGTGGTTGTAGACTGCGCCATTTTCGGCCGAGCCTGGAAACTTTTGGGTGACGCGACCCACATCGTCGCGCATAGCGGAGTACGGCGGTGCAAACATGGCCACGCCGTAGGGCGTATCGAGTTGTCGCTTGACTTCTGCCTGAATGCTTGCCTGCTGCACGGGTCCGGCGGCACCACTCAGCATGGCCCATGATTGGGGGTTGAGATAGATGCGCCCTTCCTTGTCGCTACTGACGCCAAACACCACGTTGTCGTCGGTAATGCCGCGCGCAAACCATGCGCCATCCCACAGGTATTGATTGGCTGCAGCGTTGAGCGCCTGTGCGCCCGCCACAAAATGCCTGGATTGCTCGGTTTGCCCCACGTGCTCGCAGATTTCTGCCCACAGATTCAAGGCATAGGCCGCGGCGACGGTGAGCCATCCCGATACACCCTTGCCCTTGTAGCCGACCATGTTCATGGGGTCGCACCAGTCGCCTTGGGCAATAAAGCTCAGGCCGCGGGCATCGCGCTCACTCAACATCCAGTCCATCGCACGCCCAATGCGCGCGCCGACTGACGCACCGTGGCCGTGCGCATCGACCACGATCTGCTGGAGGATGTCGTAGTCGCCCGTTTCATCCAGATAAGCCTTGAGGCACACCGGGAGCCACACACAGTGATCCGTGTGCGGTACCTGGTTGATGTATTTCAACTCGGCACCCTCTACCAACAAGATGCCATCCGGCATAGCGCCATTTTCTTCTTGCTGACTCAATGCATGTACAAAGGCGGCCCGTGTGACAGCAGGCGCAATGAAGGCCATGCCCATGTTGTCCTGCAGGTAGTTGCGCGTCTGCGGATCGGTTGTCAGGCGATTCACATCGCCGTGGTAGAACACTTGGCGTGGCAACCAGTGGTTCACGAAGTTGTCAAAGTCCGCGTCTGGTGTAGTCAATTGCAGGCAACCACGTCCACCGTCGATATAGGCACGGTAGTCTTGTCGCGCTTTAGCGAAGGCCGACTCACTCAAATAGGTGTCGCGCATGCGGATAATTTCCGCGTCGTCCAGGGCCGGTCCAAAGATAAACCGGTACTGGCGACTCTCTTGGGGTGCCAGTGACAAGCGGTATTGCACGCATGCCGTAGGTGTCTCATAGCGGGCGTCGCCGTTGGACAAGAGCGGGCCTGCCAATGCGCTGGGCTTATGGAGCCCCCCCTCCCCTTCAAACGCGGCTTGATTGACCTCCCATGCGTCAGGCGCTTGCTCGCACAAGAAGTAGGTCTTGTCCTTGAGTTCCTTGTTTTTGAAGTAGTCCGCGACTTTCTGGTACGGCGTTATGCTGTTTGCCACTATGCCGCCCAAATCTGCACGGTACTCGCCAGACTGGTTCATCCATGACATGTAGCCTATCGGAAAGTAAGGGTAGACGCTGATCTTGCGGGGTCTGCCAGAAACATTGGTTACGCGCAGAGACCACAGTTCGACCACGTCATCGGTCGATAGGCCCATGCACACTTCGACGCGGATGCCCAGGTGCTCTACCACCCAGACCAGTTCACTCTTTCCAACGACAAAGCTGAAAGAGTCGAGCGGCGCGCGCACGGGTTCGTATGGCGCGGAGAAGAGTTCACCCGACTCTTCATCTTTGATGTAGAAAAACCGACCCGGATGGTGTGCGTAATATGCCTGCTCTGGCTGCATGAACGATTTGGCCTGCATGACTGGTGCATGGGCGTACTTTGCTGGCTCCGGCTGCATAAACTGGGCAACCGCATAGCCACGGCAAGTGACTTGAATCATCATCTGGCGATTCCACAGAAATCCTGCGGCCAACGGCATGGCAACAGGACTGGTCAGTTCATAGCATTCGCCGTGGTCTACGGGGCGCAACATAGGTTTCTCCGGTTGTGGGTGTTACGGTGCTTTGCGCGCAAAGAGCTCAGCCTGGATTTCTGCTAGCTTTTTGTTGTCGAGGTTGTAAAAAAACATGACACCCACTGCAAGCAGGGCAAAGGCCGCTGGAACCAGTGACATCAGCCAGATGATTCCGGCCTGCGACTCTGGGGTTTGCACGGCGTTGGGTACATAACCCAGCGCAGTAAATAGCGCGCCGATGACGGCAACGGCCAGTGCCGTTCCCAGTTTCTGCGAGAACGTGGCTGCTGCAAACGTCATCGCCGTTGCGCGTCTACCGGTGCGCCATTCGTTGTAGTCCGCGGTGTCTGCATACATCGAGAAAGCCAAGGGAGACTTGGGGCCGAGTACCAGGCCAAGCGCAATTTGCAATCCGTACATGAGCTCAATTTGGTCACTGCGCACAAACACGAAAGCACCCGACAGTACTGCTGTCATCGCCATCAAGATCATCATCAAATGTTTTTTGTCAATGAAGCGTGTCATCAGTGGTGTGGAAGCCGCGCCTGCCGCCGCAGCCAGCATGTAGGCGGGCACAAAAGAACTCAGCAATTCCGGCCGCCCCACAATATATTTGAAGTAATAGGCTGCGCTGCTACTGCGCAAGGTGATCGTCACCATGATGATGAGCGCCAAAAAGAACAGGACCACCCAAGGCCGGTTTCCCCGCAGGTCAGCGATGTCTTGCGCAACATTGGATTGGGCGGTAGCCATGGGTGCAATACGTTCTTTGGTATTGGCAAAAGCTATCAGGAACATGCATGATGCGGCTATCCCCCAAACACACATCGTTAGCGGCCAGCCCAGCCGATCATTGCCCCCACCGAGCGCCCTCACGAGCATCGGCGTAAGTGCGGTCACCAATGTGCCCCCTGCAAATGCAAAGACGAAGCGAAGTCCATTGATGTTTGAGCGCTCTTGCGGGTCGCTCGACATGACGCCTGATAGCGCGTTGTAGGGGATGTTGATGCCGGTGTAACAGGCCATCATCAGCAGATAGGTAACGTACGCCCAGACGATTTTTCCATCGGCACCGAGGTCGGGCGTGGTGTAGGTAAGAACGCCGGTCAGTGCTAGCGGCAAGGCCATCCAGATCAGGTACGGCCTGAACTTCCCGTAGCGCGATTGCGTGCGGTCGGCCAATGCGCCAATCGCGGGATCAGTGAACGCATTGACAATCTTGACCACAAACAGCATGGTGGCTGCAGCAGCTGCTGAGATGCCGAACACATCTGTGTAAAAAATAAGAAGAAACGTGGCGATGTTGGCCCAATAGAAGTTGAAACCCATGTCGGCAACGCCGTAGCCCAGCCGTTCGCGCCATTTCAGTCGACCGGTGCCAGTTGTAGCAGCGCTCATGGTGTTTCAAGCCAATGGCCGATGCGCTCTACGAGGTCAACCACCGGGAGCGTTGCATCCAGTTGCAACACGCCGGGTTCGCCGGTTGGCGGCTCCAATGTGGCAAATTGACTGTCCACCAGCGTTGCAGCAAAGAAATGCGATTCAGCCCGCGCAGCTACGCGAGCCCGTGCTTGCGTCAACGTGATCTCCAGGAACACAAAACGCAAGCCTGGGGCTGCGGCGCGAAGCCTTTCGCGGTAAGACTTCTTGAGCGCCGAACAGGTTAGCACCGCGCCATGGGGGTGCGCCTTGAGCTGCTCACACAAAGAAGCAAGCCAACCTTCCCTATCGGCGTCGTTCAGCGCCTCACCATGCGCCATCTTCTGCCTGCTGGCTTCGGCATGAAAGTCGTCCCCTTCTAAAAAGGGGCGGCCGCAGTCGGCGGCCAGCGCGAGAGCGACGCTTGACTTGCCGCAGCCCGCCACACCCATGATCACAATGGATTCATTCACTGTTTGTTGCAATTGATAGTTAGGAATACGCTGTCCTGTAAAAAATCTGGCCCAACTGGTGAAAGTGGTCGCCGTGTCTCCCCATTTCCGAACCAAAGTCGCCCGTCAGGCTGTGCTACTTTTACGCAATATATCGCCTGAAGTTGAGAGTCCATTATAACTGGACAGCGCTATCTTTATTGACAAGAATTGCACTTTCTTTGCGATTCTTTTCCAAATAGTCGGGCCAACTGTCATGGTGGCAGGTCAGACTCCGCGCTTTGTGACAGTTAGTAGTGCGGTGGCAAATCATCGGTCGGGCGACTAAAAATCTGCCCCTGACTTTCTGGCGCACGCTCTCGCAAGCTGTGTACTTCGCGAACCAGGAAATCGATTTCCCGTTGCTGGCGCGTGACGACTACGTTGAGGTGATCCAGTAATTCTTCCTGGTAGCTGATTTTGATTTCAAGCTCCGTCAGACGCGCATCGGATTTCGCAAATTCATCCACAGCATCACCCTTTGCGTCGCCGCATTTCGCGCAGCATGTACAAATAGAGTCCCTCCGTCTTGTCCCTAGCCCAAGGCGTCTTGCGCAGGAACTTGAGACTTGAACCCACACTGGGTTCATGGGAAAAGCAACGAATGGGTATGCGTACCGCCAATTCGTCCCACCCGTAGAACGCCACCAGTTCGTTGATGATGGCTTCTAGCGTCTTCCCATGCAAAGGGTTGTTAGCCTGTACGGACGCAGCAGAAACCTCAGGCTCATCTTTAGGCGCATCAGTCATAAGAAAACCTGAAAAACATACATTAGGAGACCTTGTTCATGGTCCGCACAATTGTCTGGTGCATTGAATCCTGCCGAAACGGGTGCCCATTGATCCCGACTTACGCAATAGCGCTCACCACTTTATAGAAAAAGAAACTGGCAGCGATCGGCGAGCAACGCATCAAACGGTAGCAGACACTTTATCCAAAGGGAATTGCGTGCAACCCAAGCGCGCAGATATATCGCGGCTCGCATCGCGCAACATGGCAACGACTTCACCCTCGCGCGACGGGTCATATCGAAACGTTGGGAATGAAATACTCATCCCGGCAATGGGCCTGTTCAGTCGGTCAAAAATCGGAACGCCCAAACACCGAATGTGGTCGTCAAACTCTTCCCTATCCTCACCAAAGCCTTGCGCTTTGACCCGTTCAAGCTCCTGCGCAAACGCAAGGGGTTCGACAATCGTCTTCTCACGAAACTTGGTGAACTCGGCACCCCGAAGGATCATCGCACGCCGCTCTGGGTGCTCCCATGCCAGCAATACCTTGCCGATTGCTGTGCAATGTAGCGGGGCACGACGGCCCACTTTGGAGTACATGCCTAACATGTGGCGCGAATCAACTTTGTGGACGTAAATGATCTCGCTATCGATCAGCGTACCCAAATGCACGGTTTCACCGGTCTGGTCGGCAAGCATTTGCATATGGTGCTTGGCGAGATCGATCAATTCTGGATACTGCAGAGCCTTGGTTCCCAATTCAAAAACCTTCATGGTCAAGCCATAGCGCTCGCTATCCGCCTCTTGACGCACATAGCCCAACGTCATCATGGTCTGCAAGAAGCGATACACCGTCGCCTTTGGCATGGCCAATCGTACCGACAGATCCGAGATTCCGGTTTCGCTGCGCTCTGCCAACGCCTGCAACAAACCAAAGGTTTTGAGAACCGCCGCGACCGATTCGGGCTGCTTGGAGTCTAAAGAATCATCATCCATTTTGTTTTACATTCTCTGAAATCACGTTTTGATTGTAGTTTGAATCAATTTGTATTGATTTTTATAAACGACCAACATGACCCGTCTTTAGGCGCTTGCCAGGTCTGCCATGGCCTCAAGCGGGATAAGTGCACCAGGGTGCTGAATGACCCGCGCCGCCAACTGGTTGCCAAACCGCGCAGACTCGGCGGGTGTTGCACCAAACAGGCGGCGGCTCAGGTAGCCTGCGGCAAATGAATCGCCGGCTGCCGTAGTGTCCACCACACGAGGAACCGCCTGCGTGGCGACCGGCTCCCAAAGTCCTTGACCTGCATGCACCAGCGTTGGTGCCGCACCGCGCTTGATGACCATTTCTGGCACTGCCAAATCTTGTGCGGCCACAACTGCTTCATCCACACTAGCCAGTCCAAATAGCGCTTGGTGATCGTCTGCGGTTACCAATGCAGTACTGGCCACCTGAAAGGAACGCAGAAAGTTTTGCCGGGCCTCTTCCCGATCAGCCCACAGTCGGGGCCGGTAGTTGTTGTCGAACACCACCGTTGCACCGCGTGCGCGCAAAGACTGCGCCAACGCAAACAGCCGCTCGCGCCCTGCCGGCGGAAGAATCGCCAGGCTGATGCCCGAAAAATAGAAGGCATCCCATTGCACAGCCTGGGCTTCCAGCGGCGTCTGCGCAATGTCGAAATAGGCTTTGGCGGCGCTGTAATCACGCCAGAAACTGAAACGGCGTTCGCCGTGTTCATCGACCTCAATCTGGTAGAGCCCCGGCAGGCGCCTTGGTATGCGGCGCACCAGGTCCAATTGCAGTCCGTCATGCGCCCAACGGCGCAAAAGCTCTGCACTCAAGGAGTCATCCCCCAGTGCCGTGGCGTAGTGGACGTTGAGCGTGCTACCACCACAGCGGGATAGATACACCGCGGTGTTGAACGTGTCACCGCCATAGCTTTGTTGCATGGCCCCGAACGCAGTGCCATGCAGTTCCAGCATGCATTCGCCGATCAGGGCAATATTTTTGGTACTTTTCACTATGAAAGACCCTTGGTTGTTTTTGAAACGATGTTTCATTGTACTATCGGCGTCCTCTGTACTGTCTTTCCCGATCGGTTTTCGTTCTATGGATTACGCCCTTTCCCAGGGCTGGCTCACCCCGGCGCAATGGTTTGGATACATCGCATTTGTGCTGGGTGTAGCCTCGTTCTTGCAAAAGAGCGATTTACGGTTCAAGTACTTCATGGCGGCTGAGTGCCTGGCCTACGTTGTGCATTTCTTTCTGCTGGGTGTTCCCACTGCGGCAGCAAGTTCTGGCGTCTCGTTGGTGCGCTCGTTGCTGTCGATCTACACACGCTCGATCTGGATTGCGCTGGCGGTCGTTGCGGTGAACCTGGCGCTTGGGTGGCAACTGGCCACACATTGGTGGAACTGGCTGCCGCTACTGGCGTCGTGCATTGGCACATTGGCCCTCTTCCTGCTGCACGGTATCCGTATGCGGGTAGCAATGCTGCTGGGTACAACGCTATGGATCGCCAACAATGTGTTGGCGGGCTCCATTGGTGGAACTGCATTGGAATTCGTTATTTTGGTCGTTAACTGCACCACCATCTGGCGCATGCGGTCACGGAGTTCGCGATCAGCTGGATCTTAGGGGTGACAATGGGCCCGTCCAACCGACATAGTCTCCGTATGAAAACATCGAAACAAGGCTTCACACTCATAGAAATGGTAGTCGTGATGGCTGTCATTGCCATACTGGCGCTGATTGCCATGCCCAGTTACCAGGGCAAGCTCATCCGGGAGCAAATTGTTGAAGGCAGTAGCCTGGCCAGCATTGCAAAGGGCCCGATTGCCGCTTCGTGGGCGGCGAGCAAGACGCTCCCCCCCGACAACGCCAGCATTGCACTGCCGACCCCGGACAAGATCGTCAGCAACCTGGTACGCGCCGTGACCGTGCAGGACGGGGCTATCCACATCACCTTTGGCAACCGCGCCAATGGCAACCTGAAAGACAAGACATTGACACTGCGCCCAGCCGTGGTCGAAGACGCGCAAGTGGTGCCCGTTGCGTGGGTGTGCGGTGCGGCCACTGTGCCGGACAAGATGACGGTCAAGGGCGAAAACAAGACCGATATTGCCAAAGAGTTTTTGCCGCTCAATTGCCGCTAGCCGGTACCCATTCCGTTTCCAAATCATTGGTGTCTAGGCGTGAAGCCGCAAGCAGTGCTATAGCACGACAAGGCGAAACAACAACGACACGAGTGATTTAGAAATGGAATAAGCGCCTACGCAAACAATCCATGCAAATACCAACTGGCGTGCCCTTGCCCCCCCACGCCATGCGCGCCCAGGCGCTCGCAGTACACCCACACCAGGCCCGCCGCTGCGCTGCGGGCCACGTAGTAGTCGCGCAGCGCGCAGTGGCTTGCGCCATCGAGCCAGCCAGACTCCAACCGCTGGGGGCCCGCCAGCAAGGTCAGAGGGCCTTCGTATTGCGGGCTGCCCTGGTGCACTGTCAGGCGCAAGGGTGTGGCCAGCAGCCAGGTAGGGTACAACGCGCCACGCGGGGAAAGATTCAAGTCATTTTGGCCTGTAGCCCTCACAGAATGTGCGTTAGTAGCTCCTGAATTAATAGCATTTTTTAAACCTTTGCTACTGCCGGTAGTGGGCGTTTGCACGGCGGCTTGCCAGCGCTGCATGCGCTCGGGTCGGTGGTCTGCCAGCAGCGTGGTGCGGCGCACGTGCTCTGGCCCTAAGCGCGCGCTCAGGCGCTCCAGCAACTGGTGCAGGCTGTCGCCCTTGCGCACATCGTCGGGCAGCAGGCTCATGCTTTCGCCCGCCAGTGGCTGGGTTTGCAAAGAGCGCAGGCGCAGATGCAACACCGGCGCGGGCAGCGTCACCTGCGCCAGTTGCTCCCCCAGCAAACGCGCCAGGTGCACCATGTCTTGCGTGGCCTGTGCCGTGCGCAGTACCAAACGCCCCTGGCCGCCCCCGGTATGGTGGGCATCCACGTGCAGGGCGTTGGAGCGCCGGGCATCCAGCTCCCACAGTAGCTCCAGCGCCAGCACGCCACGCTGGCGCGCGCGCAGCCACAGCTGCAATTGGGCCAGCAGGCGTTTGGCACCAAACAGCAAGGCAGAAGCGGTCTCGACACTGGCCACCAACTCCAGTGGTGTATCAAACACCTCGGGCAGCGTCAGCCACGGATAGATCTCTGCACGCACGCCATAGGCACAGTCCAGCGCATCCACCAGCCCCGCGCCAAAGCGGCGCACCAGCCCGCCACGCGGTAAGGCGCGCAACTGCCCCCAATGGGCAAGGCCCAGCCGCGCCAGCGTGGGCAGGTGCGCGCGTGCGGCCACCAGCGTATGCAGGGGCAAGGCATCGGGAAGTGTGTCAGCCCCCACGCTCCCCGCTGCGTGTGGTTCGCTGCCCCCCGAGGGGGAGTGACTCGCCTTGGGGCGGCCCGGCGGCAAAACCGTAGCCCCCACGCTCCCCGCTGCGCGTGGTTCGCTGCCCCCCGAGGGGGAGTAACTCGCCTTGGGGCGGCCCGGCGGCGAGTCTGCTTCTGTTTCAACGGCGCCCATGGCACACTGCAAACGTCCGTATGCTATTAAAGAAGTAGCGCCTTGTGCATATTTTACGAGGGCTACAGGCCATTTTGGCGATAACAATTGCTCCAGCAAGGTGGCCCGCCCGCCAAACAGGCGTTCGCTGGCAGAGACCTCCAGCACCAACGCCGCCTCGACCCGCGCCACCAGCGGCGTGAACTGCAGCGCCCACCAAGCCCAGGCGGCCGATGCATCGACCAAACCTTCTGCTGATGCTGCCATGCCGGGCGCATCAGGCTCGGGCTGTAGTGCGATCCAATGCATCACTAGCTTTGAGAAGACAGGCCAAGCGCGCCGGGCGGGCCGTGACATGCAAGGGCTGGTCCATCGGAGGGCCCCGGCGCTTGAGTGCGCGCACCTCCAGTCGGTCGGTCGCCTGCGCTGCAGGTGCCACCCACACACGCAGCACGGCGGGAGACGATTCATGTTGTGCCTGCTCGGGGCGAAACACAAACAGCAACTTGGCATACTCCGCCGCCGCCATTTGCAAGCGACGCAATTGCTCGGGGCGCACGGGTGCCAGCCAAGCCAGCACGGCATCCACATCGGCGCAACGCAGCGCCTGCTCGGTAGCCCACAGGCGCTGCGTGCCTGCCTGTGCGCCAGCATGTGCCGCCACCCACAGCAAGCGCTGTGGCTGCAACCCCTGTGCGCCCAGTGCGGGCCCAAAAGGCATGTGCGGCGCGCCGACCAAGACCACAGCGCCGGTACCAGCGCGGGCCAACGCGGGCAGCAGCAAGCGCCATTCACTGTGCACGCCGGGGGGTTGCAAGATTTCGCTCAATGCGCCCAGAGGCCAACCACCACCGGGCAACTGGCCATCGAGCAAGGCGTCTCCGGTAGCCACCACCCGCCCCGGCGCACCAGCCAGCGCGTCAGCCTGCCAGACGTCCGGGTGGACGCCTACGCGGGAAAGAAAATGGGCTGGAGCGGGCATGGCATCGTCACTAAACTGTATTTATATACAGTATACATAGATGCTGCCAAACTGCAGAAATAAACTACCGAACAGGCATCTCAGGCGCGGTGGGTTGGCGGGGCCGGTGGACTGGATGCCCCTTCTCTGGCCCACGCTCGCGGGCGAACTTTTTGGGCTTGCGACTGCTATTGCGTGAATGAGGTAGTTGGATCGACAGTTCTGCAGCATCCGCGAATGGGGCCGACGAAGGGGCACCCAGCCCACCGACCCTGCGGTGCGTCGTTCACGGCGCTACAAAATAAATAGCTACTCACGCTTGTTTGGCAAGGGCTAGAGGTCATTTTTGTTGGCGGATTCAAGTACAAAGCGCAACGGAATGCAGTGTAAGTGGTCTCACTGGTAGGTTGTAAAAGACCTCATGTGGAGTGCGATAGCCCAGGCACTTGCGAGGCCGATGATTGAGTAAGT